>Ga0209344_10000046_pt1 | contig 261735 bp, 217 predicted proteins | sample Cruoilmetagenom6_FD_187293 | JGI IMG/M metagenome (GOLD analysis project Ga0209344, IMG submission 187293) | Oil polluted marine microbial communities from Coal Oil Point, Santa Barbara, California, USA - Santa Barbara Oil Seep Sample 6 (SPAdes)... | ecosystem: Environmental > Aquatic >...
ATTTTTACCACTTCCATCAACACCCAATAAACACGCCATTTAGGTGATTTTAACCACCCCGTTTTTTATTCCTGCAATTTTGAAAATTCTGAACGCTGTCTCTGACCAACAGGATAACTGCTCGTTAGCTCCCCCACATTAAGTTGGTATCGGTGTTTTTGTGAATCACTTGCTGGATTCAATTCATACTGTGTGGCTGCTGTTATATTGGGCTGTTGCATAATCTTTCTTCTCAGTCTGTTATTAAGACCACAATCCCAAGAACGCCATGTTTATATCGGCATCACTCAATGACCACTGTGTGTGAATGCTAAGAGTGTAAGTAATGATTTGATGCAGCAGTACGAATACCTAAGATACAAAAGTCTGACACAGCCACGATTCAATCCTTCAATCAATCGTTTTAGTCATTCAAGCACCCGCTAAAAACTCAGTTCATCTTTTGGTTAATACCCACAACAACACATTATAAAACAGCACATGACTTAAGCTTGTACTTAACTGATACACCAATCCCTTAGTGAATCCTTAAATCACTTTTGACATGTGATTATGGCTCGCTTGGGTGGAGAATAGCCTTCAATGGTTTGTTTTTGATCTGCAGACAAGAATTCAGCCAATGAATGAAATTTCATCCATTCGGTGGTTCGCTGCTCTTCAATTGTAGTAATAGATTCTTCAATCATTTGAATGTTGTTGAATCCAATTTTCTTCAACCAACCACACAACATTTGAACACTGGGCAAGAACCATACATTTCGCATTTGAGCATAACGCCCACCAGGAACTAAACAAGTTTTTTCATCACCATCAACAATCAAGGTTTCCAAAACCAAAGTGCCATTTTTGGAAAGCAAACTTCTTAATTGCTCTAAATGGTTCATGGGCGATTTCCGGTGATACAAAATACCCATTGAAAATACCACATCGAAACAAGCCATATCATTGGGCAAGTCTTGCACTTTTAGTGGCAACACTGCGGCCTTTGTTTGCGCGTATTTTTCAACGGCCCAAAACTGTACGTTTTGTAACAGCCCAGGTTCCACGCCTAACAATAATTTTGGTTGATGCTCGGCCATTCTGAACATGTAATACCCGTTGCCACAACCAACATCTAAAACGGTTCGGTTTTTTAACTCAGGTAGGGCCTTTGATAAACGCTGCCATTTAAAATCAGAACGCCATTCAGCGTCTATATAGGTCTCACCAATTTGAAATGGGCCTTTACGCCAGGGAATCAATTCACGCATTGAGGCATCAATCAAATTTTGATCGTAGTTTTGATCGGATATTGCTACTGTTACAGCATGCTGATTTTTGATAATTGTTGCATACTCAAGTTCAGGTAAATGATTATAAGCGTCAACCCACTTAGATAAGTCACCTTGTTTGATTTCACTGATAACTGATTCAGTTACTGTTTTTAGTTTTTGAGCGTGTGGTTCAATGGCAGTATCTGATAGATTTAACCACAGTTGTTCTAGATGCTGTTTAAACATTTCACTTTACAGCCACAATAGATATGAAATTAAAAGCCTTAAACCAAACCTCAATCTGTTTAAATCCAGCAGCCATTAGACGTTGTTGCCAAACATCTAATGAGTCAGGCTTTAATGAATCTTCCAAAGCTTGCCGTTTTTGAGCTATTTCCATATCAGAGTAACCATTAATTTTTTTGTAACCATGATAATAATCAATCATGGTATCTGATGATTGAATTTTCTCCGACAAAATAAATACACCACCTTTATTTAAACCTGAATATATTGAATGACATAGAGCAACCCTGTGTTTTACAGGAATAAACTGCAAGGTAAAATTACTCACCACCATACTGGCATCGCTTATTGATGTATCAGCAATGTCAGCTAAGTGGATCAAAATTTGGTTGTTCTGCTTGACCTTTGATAGACTTTGTTGAAACGCCATAACCATTGGCTCAGAGTTATCAATTGCATGAATTTTAACTGACTGAGCACCTATGGCTTGGTCAACAGTCAAAGAAACGGCACCCAACGAAGCGCCTAAATCGTAAACATGGCTGCTGGGCTTAACGTACTTCATCGCCAACATCGCAATCCCTTTTAATATGGTATCGTATCCGGGAACAGACCGTTTAATCATATCAGGAAAAACACTGACTACTTTTTCATCAAAAGCAAAGGATTTGATATTTGAAAAAGGCTCTGAAAAAAGCTTATCTTTCATATGCAACATTTTAGCCTGGCGGCCAATTCATAGCTCGTCCAGCTAAAAAATGAATGTGTATGTGATAAACAGTTTGCTGACCGTTTGCATTACAGTTCATCACAATACGATACCCATTTTCGTCTTCACCAATTTGCTTTGCATATTGATTAATAGCCAAATGGAGCTTGCCAATGTAGTGTAAATTATCTGCATCAATGTCATTGTGAGTTGCAATTCTGATTTTGGGAATAAACAACACATGAACAGGAGCTTGTGGGTTAATATCCTTAAAACCCAAAACAAACTCGTCCTCATAAACAATATCAGCAGGTATTTCTTTGTTAATAATTTTATCGAATAAGGTTCCTTCAGCTGTCATTTTGTTACCTATAATTGAGTTCTGCTGACAAAAGCGTGTGCCAGCGTGCTGTTATCAATATACTCCAAGTCACCACCGAGCGGAACACCATGAGCCAATCGCGTGGCTTTGATGCCTCCTTTTTCTGCCAAGTGAGAAAGGTATTGCGCCGTTGTTTCACCTTCAACAGTTGATCCGGTCGCAATGATGAGTTCTTCACAGTTCTCTAAAATCTCTACCAATTTATCTAGCTTTAGTTCTTTTGGGCCCACACCATCAATCGGCGATAATTTACCATGTAAAACAAAATACCTGCCTTTAAAGTCGGTTGCCTGTTCTATTTGAATGATATCTGCTGGCGTTTCCACAACACAGACTTGAGCGAAGCTTCTGCTTGTATTACTACAAATTTTACAAACTGCATGTTCAGTTAGCGTTCTACAGTATTGGCATTCCACTATATTTTCTATGGCATCCAATAACGTTTCTGCTAAATGTTTTCCACCTTGCTTGTCTTTTTGCAACAAATGGAAGGTCAATCTTTGAGCTGTCTTTGAACCAACACCTGGCAATATTTGCAAGGCATTCATCAGGTCACCGATTAACGACATCAGAATGGCATTTTAAAACCAGGAGGTAGGTTAAGACCTTCTGCCAAACCACCCAAGTCCATTTTTTGTAATTCTGCAATTTTATTCAACGCATCATTGAATGCGGCCACCAACAAATCTTCCATCATTTCAAAGTCACCATCAATCATATCATGGTCTATTTTGATGTTTTTGACTTGCTGCTGCCCCGTCATGGTAATGTTAACAATGTCACCACCAGCGGTACCAACAACTTCTTTATTGGCCAAGTCTTTTTGTGCTTGCTGCATTTGCTCTTGCATTTTTTGCATTTGCTGCATCATGTTACCTAATGTGCCTTTCATTATTAATCACCTAATTTGTTTTGTATGACTTTAGCATCAAACTGATGTTGTAGTTCAGCAACCACAGGGTCAACTTGGTTCATCAATTCAGCCTTCTTGTCAATTTGTTTAGCTACTTGTTTTGCTACTGAGTTCACTTCAGACTTCACTTTAAAAATAACAGTATATGAAGGCTCAGAACTTAATAAATGTTTACGGATAGCAGCTTGGGCTTTTTCATTCATGAAAATCTCAGCTGACTCATCCACAGCAAATGTAATGGCATTGTTTGAATTTTCAAGTAGCTCAAGATGTCTGGCGAGTTCTCTCGCACCTCCTTTGAGTTGTAGCTGACCAAAAACAGTAGGCCAATTTTCTTTACTCAATGAAGACAAATCTATGTGTTTTGCATTTGAGCTTTCATCTGTTGATGCTGAATTATCAATGGGTTCTGAAACAGCTGGCGAAGCCTGTGATACTGGTTTGTTTTGAGGGTATGAGGCCTGTGGCTCATTGGTGTTGGTTGTATTTACAGTAGTTGGACTGACTCTTTCAGAACCGTTATCCAACAAGTCAAAATCCAACATCCTGATAATTGCCATTTCAAAGCTGACTTTTTTATTAGGAGTAAATTTAAGCTGTTCTAATGCCACCACAACCAATTGATAGTACCATTGCACATCTTCCGGAGTGAGCTGGGTACTGAATGTTTTCAGATCAGACAACTCAAAATTAGATCCTCCAACCACTTTCCCTAAACTCTGAACCAAAGTAATTTCATGCAATAAAACACACAAGTCTTCCAACAAGTGTTGATAATCTACAGACATGTCATTAAACCACTCCAGTTTTCTGGTAACTGCTTGTTGGTCCGATTCTTGTATGTACTTCAGCAATTCTTCAACATGCGAATGTTCCACCGTTCCAAGCATTGATCTGATTTCATCAAAATCAATTTTTCCAGCACCAAATGCCAGAGACTGATCTAACAGACTCAATGCATCTCGCATACTGCCATCGGCCACACGCGCAATTAAATTAATGGCTTTGTTATCATACGATACTGATTCTTTGTCTAACAAAAATGTCATGTGATCTGCTATTTGCTTTTGTGTCAACCGCTTGAGATTAAACTGCAGACAACGTGAAAGCACAGTAACTGGCAATTTATCTGGTTCCGTAGTCGCCAGTAAAAACTTCACATGCTCAGGTGGCTCCTCCAATGTTTTCAACAAAGCATTGAAACTGCTTTTAGAAAACATATGAACCTCATCGATAAGGTAAATTTTAAATTTACCCTTGTTGGGTGCATATTGAACATTTTCCAACAAGCTTCGGGTATCATCAACTCCGGTTCTTGAAGCAGCATCAACCTCAATAAGGTCAATAAACTCACCATTCTTAATTTCTTGGCAATGCTGACACACCCCACACGGACTTCCTGATATACCCTCCAAACAATTGAGTGATTTGGCTAAGACTCTGGCCAATGTGGTTTTACCAACACCACGGGTACCAGTAAACAGGAATGCATGATGTAAACGGTTATTTTCAATGCCGTTAACCAAGGCTTGAACCACATGTTCTTGCCCAACTATTTCTTGAAAGTTTTGAGGTCTATATTTTCTGGCGAGTGCTTGATAGGTCATGATATTTTTTGAAGTAAAGGGACTCCCGTCAGCCGGTCCTCACACATAAAGTCACAGCTACGGCTGCTCCCTTCCGGGCCTGACCGAGTTCACTGCTATTTATTGCAAGGTGACAAACGGAAGTCACCGAGGCGGTATTATCCATGATGTGATTAGAATTGTCCACAGTCATTCATTAGAAATTTCAATATCTTGAATTGCTTTTTTAACCAATGGAATTGTCACTTTTCTTTTCAACTTCAATGACTCACTGGCCAAATACAAAAAAAGTTTATACAAGTATTGGTATGAAGTGTTCTGAGTTGTTTTTAAATAGTTAATCACAGTTAAATCAAGTGGAATACCATAATTAAAAAACTGCCTTTTAATACATTCCAAGGCCAACTCACCTTTTAATGATTCCAATGTCAACAACAAACCAGAGTTTAGCCTGGATTTTAAATCGGGCAGTTGCCAATCAGTTGATCTCGGAGAAACAGCAGAGGAAACCAACAGTTTAGTACCTTGACTGCGACATAAGTTATACATATTAAACAAATCCAACTCAAAAGTTGAATCTGATTTCAATTTATCCACATCATCTAACAGTAAAAATGCCAAATTATCAGGTATATTATTAAACACATCCTTATCACTAATCATGTCAGCATCTAACATTAAATTGGATAATTGTGCCGTTCTCAGTTCATGTTCCAAGGCACCCAACAAATGGGTTTTCCCTGATGAAACATCTCCCCACAAATAAGTAAATTGAGGTAATTTTTGAAAATTACGCAATGCTTCGACAGCTGTTTCATTAGCAATGAAATCTACAAAAACATAACGAAGGGAATTATTAAGCTGTAACGGAACTTGTTTTGAAGTCATTCAGCTTGCTCATCATTTTGGTTATTATTGGTTTGTTTTGTTTCATTTTGCCTGTCACTTTCGCCAACATCTCGGTTAGATAAACTGATTTCACTTTCTTTACCATACAATTTGCTGGCTAAATATTTATCGTGACCATGTCGCAACAACACCATAATTACAGCCGCCAAAGGCAAGCCCAGCAGCACTCCCACAAAACCAAACAATTGCCCCCCAGCCAATACTGAAAATATCACTGCAACTGGGTGCAAACCAATTCGATCACCAACCAACCAAGGCGTTAAAACAAAACCTTCCAAAAGTTGCCCTATTCCAAAAACAATCAATACATACAGTATATGATTAATGTCACCAAACTGTACCAATGCAGCAATAACGCCCGCAATCAATCCAACAATCGTCCCCAAATAAGGCACAAAAGAAATCATGCCCGCCCCCATTCCTATCAACAGAGAAAGTTCAACACCGACAATCCATAACCCTATGGTATAAACAGCTCCTAAAGCCATCATGACACTGAGCTGCCCCCTTAAAAAAGAGCTGAGCACTGTGTTAGCATCTTTAGTAATCGAAGTAACACTGTGATGATAAGGTCGAGGAATTAACTCGCTGACACGCTCAGTGATTATGTCCCAATCTCTTAATAAATAGAACGTAACCACCGGTATTAACAAAAAGTTCATTAACCAATTCACGACATACAAACCACTTTTAGTTACTGAAGAAAGCACAGATTGTGCAATGCCACCAGCACTTTCCCAGTGTGATTTCAAAAGCAAGGTCAACTCATTGATATCAAAAATGTCAGTTTGTACGCCAAATGTTGATTGCAACCAAGGCGAAACATTTTCACGCAACCATTCAAAATACAATGGCAAGTTCCTGATAAAGCTACTTATTTGTCTCTCTAAGGCTGGAATTAAAATCAACGCCACACTGAACACAATTAAAATAATAACAAGAAATACCACCGCAACTGAAAGCGTTCTATTCAACTTCAAGCGTTCTAATTTATCCGCCAAAGGGTCAAACAAATAAGCCAACAAAGCCCCGACAGCAAAAGGTGTCAGGATGGGAGACAACAAATACACCAAATAACCAGTCAACAAGACCAAAGCCATGACGTACCATTGATTGTTAATTTTATTTTGCATCATCTTGTGAAAACTCCAAATTTTTGTGTGCTTTTGACATACGCAACCCCACCCAAACATAATGCAAGCCACTGATCAATGTCAGGAAGCCAACCGCATACATAAGAACTTGAGAAGCTGCCAATAAATCATAAATTTCTGAATAACTCAACAACAGCACCAAAATCAATAAAATTTGTAAAACAGTATTCAACTTACTGACCAGTGTAGGCATTGCCTTCTTTATTTTTCCAATTCTAAAATGATAATAACTGGCACCTGCAATGATAACCACATCTCTACTCACAATTAACAAATAAAGCCACCATGGAATGACGTCTTGAATGACAAACACCGTATAACAACTGAACATCATTAACTTATCCGCCAATGGATCCAATATCCCTCCTAGCCAACCTTGCCAATTGTACTTTTTAGCCAGATACCCATCCAAGCCATCCGATAAACCCGCAAAAAAAGCAACCACCAAAGCCATTTTATAGTCCTTATGCCACATCAACCACACCAGTGGTATTAAAGCCACAATCCTACAAATGGTAATGGTGTTGGGGAGATATTTCAGATACACAGTCATTCTGCCACTGAAAAGACAATTGTATGCCCTAAATCTAACGGAACATGTGACAACACATGTTCATTTTCAACAAACTTAATAAATGTATCTGGCAGAACTTTAATTTCAACCATCAGATTTAATTTTGCTTGTTTGTAATTCACAATCTGAAATGTCTGAACCAAAGCATGATTGTCAAAATAATTAATTAATTCAAGCATTTGCTCAGCATTATTAATATTATTTACAATCACTGAAACTGTATTCAAACTGAATTCGTCTGCAGAAACCTGCTGCCCTTCAGCCATCACCAATTGAACATCTGTAACCAATGACTCCAAGCCAGATGACAAGGTTAAAAATTTTAAATTTTTAATCATGGTTTCTTGGGAGGGTTTCGTCAATCCCATGCGATAAGAATAACCACTACCAGTGTGCTTAACAAAAACAAGCAACGACATCGCCACGTCATAATTATCATTTAAATAGTCAATCAAATCTGGATTTAAATAACGCACATCAGTTGGCTGAAAGGACAATAGATCCTCAGATTCATAATCGTAAAATGAAGCCGGAATGCCTTTGTTTTTTAACCAAGCGCTTAACCAATAATTGACCTCTGAATCACTTGAAGAGTTAATTAATTGCCCATCCTCAAGCTCTTCAACCACCCATACGAACAATTCATTTCGCCTTTCAGGCCACAAAGGAATGCCCTGTTCTAGCATCAAGCGACTCATTTTTTCACCATCTACTACCACATTGAACCAGGATTGATCTGGTGAAAATTCAGCAGGTATAGATTCAAAATATTTACGCAAGACCACAGACTCAAACCGTTCATCAACTTGATTACTTGAGATGACATCATCGAAGGATAAACCACTCTTTTTACTTACTATGGCAGCCAGCGCCATATGCATTTGTTGCCATGATGTATTTTGACCGGAATCAATCAAAACAGCCGCATTATTGGTATCAACAGTCACAGCAAAGAGCTTCGAACAAAACAATATAAATAGAAGTGCAATTTTTCTCATAGCTCGCAATTATAAGGTATTAGAATGAGGGTCAAGCAATTAAATTTTTGCTATTTTTTACCCATTATTTGCCTCAATCGAATAAAATCACCGACATCTTTTAACCCTCCACTGATATTTATGTCTGATAAAAAATCATTTACATACAAAGATGCTGGCGTTGATATAGATGCCGGCAACAAACTGGTTGACAACATCAAACCTTTGGTCAAAGCCACTCACAGAAAAGGCGTTATGGGCTCACTTGGTGGTTTTGGAGGCATGTTCGACCTCTCTGAAATTAATTGCCCCAACCCAGTTTTGGTCTCAGGCACAGATGGTGTTGGCACCAAATTAAAGATGGCTCATATGCTCGGCGACCACAGCACCATTGGAATTGATTTGGTTGCCATGTGTGTTAATGACATCATCGTTTTGGGTGCTGAACCACTGTTTTTTCTTGACTACTATGCTTGTGGCCAACTTGACATTCAACAAACAACCGCTGTTATAAGTGGCATAGCAACTGGATGTAAAGAATCAGGCTGTGCATTAATAGGTGGAGAAACAGCTGAAATGCCAGGCATGTACGAAGGTGATGATTACGATTTAGCCGGTTTTGTGGTTGGTGTTGTAGACAAAGAAAAAGTGATTGATGGTACAAAAATTCAAGCCAATCAACACATTGTAGGCATCGCATCAACAGGTCCCCATTCAAATGGTTACTCACTGATCAGAAAAATCATTGAAAACCAAAAGGCAGACATCAACCAACCTTTTGATGGCAGCACCTTGGGCAAAAAGTTGTTAGCCCCTACTCAACTGTATGTAAAATCCATACTTGAATTACTCAAAAATGGTCAAACCAAGGTACATGGCATTGCTCATATCACAGGTGGTGGCATCATGGAAAATATAAGTCGAGTCATCCCTCAAGGGTTGGCCATAGAAATCGAGTCAAACAGTTGGAGTCGACCAGCAGTGTTTTCTTGGTTACAAGAACACGGAAACATTAACAACATAGAAATGTTGAGAACATTTAATTGTGGCATTGGCATGTGCGTCATTGTTGATGCAGATCAAAGCAATGAAGTCATTGACCACTTTAACCAACATGACATGGATGCATGGGTCATCGGCAAAACCATTGACCATGTCGGTAAAGATGTCATTATCAAATGATGGACATTGTTGTTTTTGTTTCAGGTAGAGGCAGTAATTTAGAAGCGCTTTTGAAAGACCAAAAAAACTATACAGTCAAACATGTCATCAGTAACAAAGCTGGTATAGAAGGTCTGGAACTGGCACAACGACATGGTGTCGTTAACAGTTATATAGATTGGTCCGATGCAAAGAAAGCTGAAGATACAGCCTTCGAACTCATCCAGGAATCTCAAGCAAAACTAGTGGTACTGGCTGGATTCATGAAAATCCTTACAGCCACTTTTGTTGAAAAGCTTAATCACAAAATAATTAACATCCATCCTTCATTATTGCCCCTGTATCCTGGACTCAATACCCACCAAAGGGCTTTGGATGACGGGTGTATAGTTCATGGCGCGACCGTTCATTTTGTTGACAATCAATTAGATCACGGTTGCAGGATCAGCCAAACCGTGGTGAAAATCGATAAAAATGACAACGCAAATACTTTGGCAAATAAACTAATTAAAAAAGAACATAAACTTTTAACCCATACTGTTGGTCTATTAGCTGAAGGGTTGGTTTACTGGCACAACAATGAACTTTATCACAAAGATGACAAACTACAGGAGCCTTTGGTTTTTAAATGAGAATACACATACTTTTATGCATCACTCTGATCTCAACTTTGAGCTCCAAAGTTTGGGCGATTGAACTCAAGCCATTCACTGCCACATACCAAATAAGCAGAGGCGGTAAAGTGACAGCACAACAAACCACACGATTGACACAAATCAGCGACACTCTGTGGCAAATTGAAGACAACATCATTGGCACCAAAGGGATGGCCTCACTTATGGGGTTTAAGCGCACAGAAATTACCCAATTTGAATTGACCAACGAACAAATTGTAGCTACCCAGCACAAAATGCGACAAAAGGTTGCATTCAGCAAAAGAAATTACAACTTTATTTATGACAAATCAAAATCAGAATATTCTGGGACCTATAAAGACAAACCATTTACCATTTCAACCAACCAAACTAAACCAGTTATTTCATCACAATTACTGCCATTGGCAATTGCAATTGAAGCCTGTAACAACCAATCTGAAGCCGATTTCAATGTCATTAAAAGCAACAGCAGTAAAACGTATCACTTTAGATTTGAAAAAAACAAACAACCAACTGCAAATCGTGTCTACCCACCTAACAGTAAAAAGAAAACCCAATCTTGGTTGGATCAAACCAAACATTGCTGGCCTACCAAACAATTACACAGCGAATCAGACGAACCAACAATTGAAACGACACTGATTGAATTCAAGTGGTCAAATCCACAACAATAAGACCAGTATCTACCTGATAAAGAAACACCAAGCACTGGCAACAAGGATGGGGAAAGCAAGAAAATCGACGCTTGTAACCTTCATTAATTAACTGTTAGAATATACGAGGAACTTCGTCAGACAAAATAAATATGATTAAATTACCAAAACCAACCAAAACAGAACTGGCCATTTTAAACATCATGTGGCAAATATCACCCGCTACAGTCAGACAGATTCATGAAGAAATCATTAAAAACGGTAAAACCAGCTACACAACCACATTAAAAATGCTACAAGTCATGCACCAGAAAGGTCTGGTCTGTAGAGACAGTGATCACAAAGCACATATATATGAACCCACACTGTCAAAAAAAGAAACACAAAAACAAATGATTGATGATTTAAAAAACAGGCTTTTTGGCGGCTCAATCAGCTCTCTTGTACTTCAAGCATTAGGTACCAATGAAGCCACCAAACAATCCGAGATAGATGAAATCAAAGCACTGCTCGATAAAGTAGAAGAGGACAACCAATAACTGTTCCACATGAACTTCGCTGACTTACAAGTTATTTTGTCATCAATTGGTTGGTCATTGATTCATTTTTTGTGGCAAGGCACAATTATCACACTTGTGTACCTTGTCATTACACGCTCCATAAATTCTATTCATACCAAATATTGGACAGGCATGACGCTGGTAATCATCAGCTTAATAGTTCCGCTGATTAACAATTACAAAACAGTTCATGCAAACACATCGCTGACTTCAGCTTGGCTGGAGCCACAAACCATTTTCTCATACCAACAATTAAGTGCTGGGAACTTAATTCTATACTTCATTGATCAAAGCTTGCCATATATTGCAAGTATTTGGGCATTGATTGTGATCTTTTTAAGCATAAGACTGATTAAATCTTGGGTTAACCTGGCTTCAATTACTCATGATTGTGACCCCAGAGATTCAAGTCGATTAAAGCAGTGTGTTAAAAACATCGCCATACAAATTGATTTGCACACCATTCCCATTTTAAAAGTGTCTCGTGAGGTGATGATTCCAGCTGCATATGGCTTGCTGAAACCAACGATCTTGTTGCCTTTCAGTTTAATCAATCAGATTCCTCAGGATCAACTTGAAGCCATCATCAAGCATGAACTATGTCACCTTAAGCGAAACGATTTTGCACACAATATCATCCAATTATTTGCTGACATTCTGCTGTTTTTCCACCCCGGTATAAGGTGGATGAATAATGACATACGCCACATCAGAGAAAAGTGCTGTGACCAAATGGTATTGAGTCATCAAACTGAAACCCTGACTTACGCAAAAGCACTGACTAACATCGCCTCATTAACCAACAACATCACATCCACGCACAGTATACAGTTGGGTATTAATGATGGCATGTTATTAAACCGAGTTAAGTTTTTATTGCAAAACAAATCAAGTCAATCATCACTGATGATATTTATTCCTTTTCTTACCTTGTTGTTGTTTGTTGTAATTTTGTTTCACCCCAAAAGTAAAGAAAAGCACCTAACGCCCGAGAACATCACAAGAGTTAGCATGCAAAATGAAACCATTACACCAACACCTCGGCCAATTAAAAACACCATATCAATGGGTGATAATAACTTTTACCCTGTTATCAATAAAAATCAACCAATCCATTATTCTGAAGCTCAGATCAACCCAACTCGGCCCCACATACCTGAACCAAATACATTTATTCCCACATATAAAACACGGCCCCTCACCAAATCAGACACCATAACAAGAAATGAACTGTTAAGCATAACCACAACAGAAAAAAAAGCAATCGAACCAAAGAAAGTAACCAATGCGTCTTCTGTGATGATAAACCCCAAAGAGCAGGAACTTTATGCGCTAACAGACTCTAAAAACAACAACCAAACAAAGACCATTCAAGAACTTAACTCATTTACACCTCTCAACAGCATCATGCTGAAATTTAAGAAGTATGTTTCTCCTGAATATCCAGAATACTTCTGGCTCAACCAAATTGAACAAGATGTCATCGCAAGCTTTAAAATCAACTCGGATGGAAAACCCTATGACATCATTGTTAAGTCACAAAACAATAATTACATTGCATTTGAAAAAGAAGTAATTAAAGCCATCAAAAAATGGAAACTTGATTCACAAACCTTGAACCCAAGCATTTTAAAAAGAACGTACCAACAGATTTTCAGCTTTACCATCAGTGAAGACCTGATTAAAAACTGTGAACTGGCCAGAACCGGCTCACGCCTAAGAAAACCAACTCCATGCAACAAGTAAATGTCAGAAATTAATATCAACTACCCACTTGACTGTCATATAGAACACTCAAAAAACACACTTAAATCCTTATTGACGGCATTACAGGATAAATACGCCATTAACCACACCTTCTCCTCTGAAACCACTTGTAAACTGTCAGGTTCAGGTATCAATGGTCAATTGTCAATTCATGATGATGGTATAGAGATTTATGCCAAACTTGGGTTCTTTATGATGCCTTTTAAAACAGTAATAGAAACTGAGATTATTAACAAACTTAATGAAAGTTTTAAGCAATAAAAAAGGGGTGATTGAAACCATCACCCCTACTCATTCTCAGTAATGTTATTACTATGATTTTCTTTTAATCATTTCAGTCAATTCATCAACCGACCTGCTATAAATAGAAACGGACTCTATGTGTTTGTATTTAACTTCCAGATCCTTATCAACCAGATAAACAGAACGTTTAACACCAAACCAACCAAATGAATCATACATCTTAGCCACTTCACCATCAGTATCTGATAACAGAGTAAATGGTAATTCATTGTCTTTCTTAAATGATTTAATGTAATCAATGTTATCGGCACTGATGGCAATCACATCAACACCCAGCGAACTGAATTTTTCAAATCCATCGCGATAATCACACAGTTGTCTTTGACAAACAGGTAATCCATCACCTGGATAAAATACCAACAGTGCCTTACCTTTTAATTTAGAAGAAAGTTTATAAGGTTTGCCATTATCTGCAATCAATGAAAAGTCAGGTGCTTTGTCACCAGTTTCTAATGCCATATGTAATCTCAAGACCAGTTAAAAGCGCGTATTTTAGCTGTTTTAATCAAAAATAAAAAGGTATCAAAATTTTAGATGTAAAAAAAATGGATTTTTCTAAAAAAAAAATCTGGATTTGAGTTATGTTTTAGGATAAAGTACGCATCCTCATTTGATGATGAGCAACCCATGCGGAGAGATGGCAGAGCGGTTGAATGCACTGGTCTTGAAAACCAGCATACGTTAATAGCGTATCTAGGGTTCGAATCCCTATCTCTCCGCCATACATCCCCCTCCAAGCTTCAAGAACACTGACAGTCCATGTATTGAACGCTCACCCCATCATCCTAAACGACATGAGCCCTAGTCACAGCGAAGATTCAAAACGACCATATGTGATAGAAACATCATGATATCAATACTTTAAAGTGCTAAAATAAGCCATTTTTGCAATTAAGGAACGTGACCTTGAGTTTAACTGACTTACTAACAGAACAACCACATAAATATGTTGAGTTTGATGGTGTGAATTTCCTGTTGCTGGGAACTGCACATGTTTCACAAAAAAGTGCCGATGTAGTTAAGTCGCTTATAGACACCGGTGCCTTTGACACCGTTGCCATTGAATTGGATGAAATTAGGTTCCAAGCCATTACTGATGAAAACAGATACAAAAACATGGACTTGATTAGTATCATCAAAAACAAACAAACAGGGTTAATTGCGACCAATTTGGCCATGAGCGCTTATCAAAAGAGACTTGCAGACCAACTGGGTGTTGAACCAGGTGCTGAAATGAAACAAGCCATCGAATCAGCCCAACAAAAAAACATCGCATTATGGAAGATCGATCGCAGTGTAGGCATCACCATGAAGCGCACTTGGCGGTCTTTAAGGTTTGTTGAAAAAATTAACTTAATATTTGGTTTTGGTGGTTTTTTTGAAAAAGAGAAAATCAGTGAACAAGAAATTGAAAAGTTAAAATCTGGTGACATGTTAGAAAGTACTTTCAATGATTTTTCACAAAACTCTGAATCATTATACAAATCATTAATCGATGAAAGAGATCAGTTCATGGCTGCCAGGTTACAACAATCAGTAGAAAGTGCAGAAACCAAGCCCGAACAAGTTCTCGTTATTATAGGTGCGGGCCATTTGAAAGGCTTGAATCAGTACATGCAAGCTAAAATTGACACTCAAAATTCAATCAATCAATTGAATACGCTGCCACCCAAATCAATGTGGGTAAAATCATTACCTTGGTTAATAACATTGATAATCTTAAGTGGCTTCATATGGGGATTCAGTAAAAATAGTGAATTGGGAATTGAGTTAATCAAAACATGGTTTGTTTATAATGGCATCATGTCAGGTATAGGTGCTTTGGTTGCAGGTGGACACCCGTTAACCATCCTAACCGCTATGCTTGCTGCTCCATTCACCTCATTAAACCCTACCATTGCTGCTGGCATGGTTGCTGCATTGGTTGAAACCATGATGCGCAAACCCAAAGTTCATGACTTTGAAGCGCTACAAGCTGACGCCATGCATCTCAAAGGATGGTGGAAAAACCCTGTAACTCGAATTTTGCTGGTATTTGTTCTAACCAATGTGGGCTCAGCTGTGGCCACATGGGTCAGCGGGTTTAAAATATTCAACCAACTTATATAAATGACATGGCAGCATTTTCAATTGGACCATACAACATAGAACACCCAGTAATTCTGGCACCCATGGCCGGAGTGACTGATCGACCTTTCAGACAGTTGTGCAAAAGCTTAGGAGCCTCCTATGCTGTATCTGAAATGTTAAGTTGTGACTTGTCATTATTAAAAACTGCAAAAACTCAATACCGCATGAATCATGATGGCGAGCCAGGCCCCATAGCTGTTCAAATAGCAGGTTCTGACCCTTTGCAAATGGCTGAGGCAGCTGTGTTCAATGTTGAGCATGGTGCACAAATCATAGATATAAATATGGGTTGTCCTCAGAAAAAAGTAGCCAAAAAAAACTGTGGTTCCGCATTACTTGGCGACCCAAAACTAGTGTCTAAAATCATCAAAGCAGTGGTAAAGGCTGTGGACGTTCCTGTGACTCTTAAAACAAGACTGGGCACTGATTCAGACAACCTAAACATCTTGGAAATTGCTCAAATCGCAGAACACGCTGGGATCCAAGCTCTTTTCATTCACGGGCGAACCAAACAACAAAAATACCAAGGTAACTGCAACTACGAAATGATAGCTGAAGTAAAACAGCAAACCAATATACCAATCATAGCCAATGGTGACATCACCACTCCACAACAAGCTGCAAAAGTTATGAAACTGACTCAATGTGATGGCATCATGATAGGACGAGCAGCCCAGGGCAACCCTTGGTTATTTAAACAAATAAACAATTATTTAAAAAATGGCACAATAACAACAGCACCGACACAAATTGAAATTCTTACCGTCATGCTACAACACACTGTTAATTTGCATGACTTTTATGGTCCATTTCGGGGAAGCAGAATGGCCAGGAAACACATTAAATGGTTTCTGGCAGGCACCCATATGGATCACATGGCCCGCAGCATTGTAAGTATAGATGATGCGGAGGAACAATTGATGTTCATCAATCAAATCTTACTGAAACAGGTCGCATAATGAGTATTTTAAAATGGTTCAATAAGCCAAAATGGCAAAACACAAACGAACAAGTTAGATTGACAGCTATAAAAAACAGCCAAGATCCCGACTTAATTGGACAACTTTCCAATATTGTTAATCAAGACCCCAGTGTGAATGTTCAAATCACTGCACTCAACAAAATGCAGGATTTTACAGCAATATTTAGTATCGCCCAATCTCATCCAAATAAAGCTGTCAGAAAAGCAGCAAATAAAAAAATAATCAATTGGTTCAGTCAGGTTGATGACGACTTACAAAGCAATGTTTTACAAAACATCAACGAAAAAGAAGTTATACATGCCATTGCTCAATCAGCAAAAAATATCAACAACCGCCTCAACGCTATAAAAAAAATAACTCAGCAAGGTTTTTTATCAGACTTATTATTAAGTGAAAAAAACACTGACATTCAAAACGCCCTATTAGACCAAATCAGTCAAGAAGCGACACTACAAAGGCTATTGGCACAAACAAGCAAAAAAAACAAAAGCTTACATAATTTAATTGAAAGTAAACTTAAGTTAGACAGCCAAATTAATAATGATGAGAAAGCCACATCACTTTGTTTATCTCTTGAATCAGTGGTTCATGGTAAAAACCAGCAAACCATCAATTTAGACCACATCAACAAACAATGGCAAACAATCAATAAACAAGTATCTGACACCCTTAAAACAAGATTTGCTGGCGCTTATGAAGCAGCACGCATGATTCTAGATCCACAACATCGCTCATCATTTTTAGCAAAACAAAAGTCACAACGAAGCTTAACCGTTTTATCTGAAGTTGAAAATTGGTATAACAACAATTCAAACCCCAGTCTATCCAACCTTCAATCAACCATTGATAAAACCAGTGATATCAATATTGACTTACTCTCAGAGTCTGACGCAGAAAGAAGCAAAAAAATTAAGAAAAAACTAATTTCTCTCAGAGAACAACTTCAATTGGAACAAAAAGTTCCTGATGAAGCTTTTCATATTGTGGACCAATTAAATAAAGTACTTAACCAATCCACAGCTTCACCTCAACAATTAACACAGTTTAAGAGTAAATGGCAAAAAGCCACAACTGGCGCTCAAAACAGTGAAGCATTAAATCAACTGGAAAAACAATTTCAGCAACAATGCCTCAAATTGGCTGAAAAAATTGAACACAGCGCTGATTTGAGAGATCAAGCAGCCAAACATGCGGTTGATTTGATTGAAAAGGCCATCGAACAAATTGAAGAAGGCCACTTATCTCAAGCTAAAGTCATCAGTAACCAAATAGCTCAAAATAAAAAGACAGCGGGCTACTCGCACCCTGTTATTAAAAAGAATAAATACAAATTAGACCAGGTATGGACACGCTTAAAAGAACTCAGAGATTGGCAAAAGTGGAGTAACGACAAAGCCAGAAGAGACATCATACAATCACTGGCAAGCATACAAGGCCAAGGCTTACACCCAGATGCTGTATTGAAAAAACTCAAAGACTCAAACGAACAATGGTATGCCCTTGAAGACATGGAAAAACTTGAAGGTGATAAATTCCCTTCAAGAAACCAAGCTTTGTGGCAACAATTCAGAGAAGTCTCAAAAGCCATCTTTGAGCCCACACAGCCTTTCTTTGAAAAAAGAAGCGAGCAACAAAGCGAAAAACTCAAGCAAATCAACAACCTCATTGATGAAATGAATGCTTGCGACATTGACGCTACTGAAGAACGAGAATTAGCAAGAATAAGTCGTGCAGGCGTGAAAGAACTTAAAGCACTTGACCAGTTACCCCCCAAACAACGCGGGATGGTAGCAAAAAAACTCAGAACATCAATCAACAGAATTGATAAAAAGTTGAATGAATCTTATCAAAGTGCAGAAAATAAAAAATTAGCTTTGATTGAACAAGCCAAGGCTTTATATGAATTAAGTGATATTGATGAAGCAATTGAAGCTGCCAAAAAATTACAACAGCAATGGAAAACGGCTGGCATTGTTAAGCAATATACAGAAAGAAAACTGTGGAAAAAATTCCGCAAAGCCAATGATCGAGTGTTTAATAAAAGAGAACAAATAAAGCAAGAAATAAATGACGAGGCTAAACAACTAAGAGCAAACCTAAATCAATTTATAAAAACACAAACCGCCGAACTTAAGTCAATAAATGATGCTGTTGCATTACAACAGTTTAAAACGGACACAATCAAACAATGGAATGACTTTGAAAAACCAACTAATTTTATGGTTCAAGACTTCAATAATCTAATGCAGTTAATTGATGAAAGTATCACAACAATACAGCAACAAGCTCAAATATCAGAATATAAATTAAAAGCAGAATATGACCAGTTATACCAACAATATGAAACGGGTAAAATTGAAGAATCAGAGTTAAAAACTGCACTGTCGACATTAGATTCGAGTCATTTAAACACTTTCTTTACCAAAAGATTAAACTCAAAAGCCAGTAATGAAACGCTCAGCCAACACTTAATCGCTGCCGAATTCCTAACTGGACTAAAAACACCTGATGAATTCATGGAACAACGCATGGCTTATCAGGTTCATGTTTTATCAGAACGCATGTCAGGTGAAAAAATCACTAAAGACAATGAACAGGCACAACAATTGTTAGATGAATGGTACTTATACCCTAAATCAGATACCGCCTTTATTAAGAAAAACCAAAAGAGAATTACCCAAATCATCAAGGCTCTCAAAGCACTTGCTTTGGGTTAAAGCTCATTCATTATTTCAAATCATAAACAAAGGCCCAAATATGGGCCTTTTCTTTTGCTTAAACTCGACAGTTATTGGTAATCGTGACCATAGACACATCATTATTATGAGCTGTTAAATTAAAATGACCACTTTTAGTAGGACAAACGAGGATTCATGAACAAAACCTTAATATTGACCAGTTTAACTGTCGCATTGGCAGCTTGCCAACCCCACGAAATTAAACCCACTGAAAATACACCAAGCATATCTTCAGGCATTTCTTTAGATAGCATGGACAAATCAGTAAGACCACAAGATGATTTTTACCAGCACGTTAATGGTAAATGGCTGAAAGAATTTAACATCCCAGCAGATAAATCAAATTATGGTTCATTCAACAAATTGGGTGATGAAAGTCGCGCTGACATACAAGCCATTATTGACCAAGTCTCAAAAGGACAAAATGAGCCCGGAAGCTCTGAACAAAAAATTGCAGATATTTATAAATCATTCATGGATACTGAAACCATAGATGCCAAAGGCCTGTCCCCACTTAAGCCTGAGTTGTCTAAAATTGATGCCATAATGAACAAAGATGATTTAAGTGAATACATGGGATATGCTGATATTTATGGTTCAGCTCCGCTTTCTATGTATGTTTACATTGATCAAAAAAAATCAGACGAACATATTGTCTACATTAGACAAAGTGGTTTGGGTTTACCTGACAGAGACTACTACTTTAAAGACGATGAAAAATCTCAGAACATCAGAAACAAGTACCAACAACACATGACAAATATGTTTGAACTGGCTCACATTGATCAACCAGCTAAAACAACACAAACAGTTTATGCCATTGAGAAAGATTTAGCTGCAGGACAGTGGAATCGCATTCAAAACCGTGACAGTGAAAAGACATACAACAAAATGACCTTCACTGAGTTCTCCTCTAAAGTCCCTCATATAAACTGGCAACGTTGGTTAACCCATAGCATGATTGACAAACCTGAGCATTTAGTGGTCAATCAACCCAGTTATTTAAAAACACTGAATGACGTTTTTAATAAGTACAGTGTTGAAGATTGGAAAAAATACTATAAATGGCATTTACTCACAAATGCAGCTTCCTCTTTAAGTACTGACTTTGCCGATGAAAACTTCTCTTTTTATGGTACTGTTCTATCAGGAACCACAGAACAAGAGCCACGCTGGAAACGCGGTGTTGACTTGGTAAATGGTGTAGCTGGTGAGTTGGTTGGTAAAGTATATGTTAAGCAACATTTCCCGCCTGAAGCCAAAGAACGAATGGTTACAATGATTGAACAATTACGAGATGCTTACGGTTCAAGTATCAAGGAACTTGATTGGATGGGAGAAGAAACCAAAATCAAAGCTTTAGATAAGTTGAACAAATTTGATCCTAAAGTAGGTTATCCAGATGTTTGGAGAGACTACAGCAACTTAAACATCAAAGGCACAGATTTAATTGCCAACCTAAAAGAAGCCACGCGTTTCTTCACACACAGAAATCGCAGCAAACTTGGCCAACCTATCGATCGACACGAATGGGGCATGAATCCACAAAGGGTCAATGCCTATTACAACCCCACCAAAAATGAAATTGTCTTTCCTGCGGCCATATTACAACCACCATTTTTCAATTTAGCTGCTGACGAAGCTGTTAACTACGGTGGAATTGGTGCTGTTATTGGTCATGAAATGGGACATGGGTTTGATGACCAGGGATCCAAATATGATGGTGATGGCAATTTGAAAAACTGGTGGACAGAAGAAGACAGGGCCCGCTTTGAGCAACGCACCAATAAACTGGTTGAACAATATAATGGCTTTACCGTTGTAGATGGCACCCATGTAAAAGGCGAATTCACTCAAGGTGAAAATATCGGCGATTTGAGTGGTTTGTCAATAGCTTACAAAGCCTTTAAAAGGAACTATAAAGACAATCGTGTCATTGATGGCTATACGCCTGAACAAAGGTTCTTTTTGGGTTGGGCTCAAGTTTGGAAACGTAAATACCGTGATGAGGAGTTGTTACGCCGTATTGAAACTGACCCACACTCACCTTCTGAATTCAGAACCAATGGTATTTTAAGAAATTTACCTGAGTTTTACGAAGCATTCGACGTTAAACCAGGTGATGGTATGTATTTACCTGATGAAGAAAGAGTTAAAATTTGGTAAAGCCAATTTAACTAATAATAAGAAAAAGGTGAATGTATTTATTCACCTTTTTTTATGCCTGTCATCATTTTTATATCAATTGAGAACTTTTTTTCAAATCAATTAACCCTTTTATGAAAAACATGCGTATTAAGTATTAAGTTTTAAAATAAAAGGTTTAAATATGAAAAAAATCACAACATTAAGCATCACTGTTTTATTGGCCGCTTGTGCAGGACAACAATCACCAAAGACTGATTCCAGTAAAAACACACTGGCCGAGACTGAAAATACCACTGCAGTGAAGGTGGTTTCTCAACCCACAGAAGATTCAATCAGTATGCGTTCCAGAAAGCTACCGAAAAGGTTAATCAAAGTTTCTGAGGCAGAAAATGTACAGAGTTTGCTTCAACAACCAGGTCAAGTAGTCGCATACATGCCATACGCAGCTGATGCAGAACTCGACAGAGAGAATTACGCCCATTTTGAAAGTCAATCCGTACAATCCGTTACACAAAACCCTGTTTCAACATTCAGTATAGATGTAGATACAGGCTCTTATACCAATGTCAGAAGAATGTTGAATCAAGGCCAACTACCTAGAAAAGATGCTGTCAGAGTTGAAGAAATGATTAATTATTTCTCATATGATTACCCTACCCCAAAAAATTTAAAGCAACCTTTTCTAGCAACCACTGAAATTGCGCCCTCACCATGGAACCCTGAGGCACATTTACTCCACATTGGTATCAAAGGTTTTAACCAACAGACCATAAAAAGACCTGCTGCCAACTTGGTTTTCTTGATCGATGTGTCAGGATCAATGAACAGCCCAGATAAAATAGGATTATTGAAATCATCTCTGAAACTATTAAGCAAACAAATGAACGCCAGTGATCATGTATCAATTGTGGTTTATGCTGGCGCAGCGGGTGTGGTTTTGGAGCCAACGGCAGGCAACAATCAAGCCAAAATAAGGGCGGCTTTAGACCAACTCAGCGCTGGAGGCTCTACCAATGGTGCAGCTGGTATACATTTGGCATATCAATTGGCGGAACAAAATTTTGATAAAGATGGTATCAATCGGATTTTGATTGCTACAGATGGTGACTTTAATGTTGGCACTACAAATTTTGAAGCACTTAAAGAGTTGGTTGAAGATAAGCGCAAAAATGGGGTTTCATTAACCACTTTGGGTTTTGGTCAAGGTAACTATAACGATCATTTAATGGAACAATTAGCCGACGTAGGTAATGGGAATTATGCTTATATAGATTCCATAAAAGAAGCCAATAAGGTTCTGGTAAACCAAATTAATTCCACTTTATTTACCATTGCTAAAGACGTAAAAATTCAAATTGAATTTAATCCTGATGTTGTCAGTGAATACCGACTAGTCGGCTATGAGAACAGACAGTTGAACAATGAAGATTTTGCCAATGACAAAGTAGATGCTGGTGACATAGGAGCTGGACATACAGTAACTGCCATTTATGAAATTATCTTACAGGGCAAGAAAGGCTGGCTAAGTGAATCCAGATACCAAAAAACCACCAACACTGAGAATATAAAAGATGAACTAGCATTTTTAAAAATCAGATACAAGCTTCCGAATGCTGACACCAGTCAGTTACTTCAATGGCCCATTAAAAAACAACAAATCAAAAGCCTTGATGCCGTCAGCAATGAATTTAAATTTGCTGCATCTGTGGCTGCATTTGGTCAAATTTTAAGAGATGGAACCTATCTAAAATCATTTGGTTACGAAGATGTTTTGAGCCTTGCAAGAAAATCTAAAGGTGCTGACCAATTTGGTTATCGGGGTGAGTTTTTACAGCTGGTTTCGTTAGCTAAAGGGTTGGCTAAATGAGTCTATTCACATTAAAATGCATGAATGCTTGAAACACGAACTGACGAACAACTGATGTCAATATTCTGCAACGACAATGACATTAATAACGCAAGGGCCTTTGAAACGCTGTACCAAAGACACAAAGGTCCTTTGTTTCGTTTTATCAAAAAGTCAATCAACAACGAACAGGATTGTCATGAAACATTTCAAGAACTGTGGTTCAAAGTCATCAACAACAAGACACAATTCAACCCAAATCATAAATTCACCACTTGGATTTATACCATAGCAAGACGAATGATGATTGACGTTTTCAGAAAATCAGGACGGATGTCAGAATTAACAGCGTGTATGGAAAACGAATTACAAGACATGCCATTGAAACAACCTGAAAATGAATTCGAAACCAAACAAATGGGTACATATTTGCAAACAGCCATCATGCAGCTACCTACAGCACAAAGACAAACATTTATTTTGCGACATGATGCTGGATTTACTTTAAATGAAATTGCAGAAATCACTGAACAAGCCATTGAAAAAACCAAAAGCCAATACCGCTATGCCGTGAAAAAGCTTAAACTGTCACTGGAGCGATTTAAATGAGCAATCATAAAGAAGATAAAATATGGCGTAAGTTGTATCAGCAATCTAAAAATGAACAACCGCCCAAAGCAATTGATGATTTAATTCTGCAACATGCAAAAGCAGAAATTACCAAGAATAAATCATTTTCACGTAACAAATGGCGTCCTTGGCTAGCTGCAGCATCTGTGGTATTGGTGTTGCCTTTAATTTGGCTGTTAACACAAAATAATGAATTAATAGATACTGAAGCGTTAGACACACCTATGTTGGCCCCCAAACCTATTCAAGCTGCTCCTGTTGAACAAGGTATTGAAGTTGAATTGATTGAATTGGATGACTTAAAGGAATATGAAGAAATGGAGCAAGCTGCACCAAGCACAACCCAAAGAAAATCAGCAACCGCTGACATAATAGAATCAACAGCAACTAACTCTCGCTTGAAAGCAGAGTCTCTTAATGCCAATCGACATTTGTTAATGGATGAACTAAAAGCAAGCAAAAAGACTATCAAGCAACAAAACTTGGATCCGATTATGGCACTCGAACTACAACAATTTCATCAATATATTGAAAACAACCAACTAGAAATGGCCGAACAATTATTGGCAGACATGAGGCACAGTTATCCTGATTTTAACTATGATGAATTGATTCATTTATTGGCTGAAACAAAACCTGTCGAAAAGTTGCCCCACTAAATGATTCAGCTCATGGCGTTGGCTACTTGACTGTTGGGTAATCTACCAAGAACTTTTGATATGTGTCTACCAGCTTGAATCAACTGTTTCAGGTCAACACCTGTTTTAATTCCCATGCCATGAAGCATATATACAACATTTTCAGTACTGACGTTGCCTGTGGCTCCTTTTGCATATGGGCAGCCACCAATACCAGCAACTGACGAATCAATGACAGAAGCACCTAATTCTAAACAAGCCAAGATATTTGCCAACGCTTGTCCATATGTATCATGGAAATGTAATGCCAATTGATTAACCGGTATTTGCTCCGCACACAAGCTGAACATGCTTTGAGCTTGTTTCGGAGTACCTACACCTATGGTATCACCAAGAGAAACTTCATAACAGCCCATGTCATATAATCGTTTTGCTACTTTAGCAACCACCTTAGAATCAACATCGCCTTCATATGGGCACCCCAACACACAAGAAACATAACCACGTACTTTGATGTTCAGTTGATTGGCTTTATCTATGACGGGCTCAAAGCGTGCAAACGATTCTTCAATACCACAATTGATATTTTTTTGATTAAACAATTCGGACGCTGCTGTAAATACAGACACCTCTCTCATCCCTGCTTCAATCGCTGCATTCAAGCCTTGTAAATTCGGTGTTAATGCTGAGTAATGGACACCTTCATCATTGGATAAACCAGCACAAACTGATTGGGCATCTGCCAATTGAGGAACCCATTTGGGAGAAACAAAACCTGTTACTTCAATATGAGACAGACCTGCTTTTCGTAAATCATTAATCAACTGCAATTTATCACCTACAGCGATAATTTGCTTTTCATTTTGTAAACCATCTCGTGGAGAGACCTCCACTATTTTAACTTGTTCTGGATAACTCATAAGGACTCCAATTCAACTAAAATTGCATCCGCCTGTACTTGATCTGCCACATCAACCTGAATTGATTTTATACAGCAGTTCCGCTCTGCCTTTAACTCCAACTCCATTTTCATGGCTTCCATAACAACCAACGACTGACCTGCTTCCGCTTGTTCCCCGGTTGTCACTTTGATTTCAATAATTTTACCTGGCATGGGTGCATAAATGGCATTGGCATTCGAAGCAGAGGTTTTGGCTTCATAATCAGGTAATAAAAATTCATAGCGCAAATTATCATGTATAACTTGGACCTGGTTTCGATGTACATGACATAAATCTGTTGAAGTTGGTAAATAATGGTTACGACCATTGACCAAATAGGCATCATCTTCCCATGTTACTTGAAATGTTTGGCTTTCACCTTGAAAAACAACTGCAATATCCAATGGTTTCTTACCCTGAATTCGCCAACCGTTGGCTTGTTGCCAAGCAAGTGTTGAATCATGGTTGTGCATCAAATGCTGTGCATAAATAGCGATTATTTCTGGCTTTAAGCAAGTCGATAATGGTAACTGGTTGTTGTCTAAACTGTTGGTGAATATTTGGTGTTGTTTGAACGCTTTGGTGGCTAATAATTGTGATAAAAATGCCATATTGGTCTTCACACCAAAAACCGAGCTATGATTCAGCACATGTTGCATTTTCTTAATGCATTGTTCCCTGTTGTTAGCCCAGACCACCAACTTAGCAACCATTGGATCATAGTGAATGGTTACTGAATCTCTGCTACTGACACCTGAGTCCACCAAAGAATGTTCTACTTTAGCTAAATTAACTTGCTCCAATAATCCAGTTGAAGGCAAGTAATTATTCGTGGGATCCTCAGCATATAAACGCACTTGAATGGCATGACCACTTTCATGAATCTCCGTCTGTTTCAGTGGTAATTTTTCACCTTGAGCAATTCTTATTTGCCATTCAACCAGATCAATACCAGTAATCATTTCAGTGACGCGATGCTCAACCTGTAAGCGAGTGTTCATTTCCATAAAATAGAAAGAATCATCACCATCCATGATAAATTCAATGGTACCTGCACCTTGATACTCAATGGCTTGAGTGGCTTTAATTGCTGCATTGAGCATGTCGGTACGTGTGGCATCACTCAAACCCGCAGCGGGAGCTTCTTCGATGACCTTTTGGTAACGTCTTTGGGTTGAACAATCTCGTTCAAATAAATGAACCACATGACCATGTGAATCAGCAAAAACTTGCACTTCAATGTGTTTAGGTTTGGTAATGTATTTTTCTAAAATAACTTGATCATCGCCAAAAGCATTCATGGCTTCTCGTTTCGCTGATGACAGTTGGCTCAAAAATTCTTTGGCTTCAGTAACAACCTTCATGCCTTTACCACCACCGCCAGCCACAGCTTTAATCAATACAGGATAGCCAATGTCATTGGCTGCTTTTTGTAACACCTCTTCTGATTGATCATCTTCCTGGTATCCTGGCACACAAGGAACATCTGCTTGAATCATGGTTTGTTTAGCGGCCGATTTAGACCCCATTAAACGCAATGCTTCAACAGGCGCACCAATAAAGCGTATACCAGCTTCCTTCAAAGCTTCTGCAAAAACAGGTCTTTCAGATAAAAAACCATACCCGGGATGAACAGCATCAACTTGATGTTGTTTTGCAGCCTTGATAATTTTATCAATATTCAAATAAGAATCTGCTAAATCAGTAGTTCCCAAATAACAGGATTCATCTGCCATCTTGACATGTTTAGAACAGCGATCTGCATCAGCATATACAGCAACTGTTTTGATATTCAAGCGGCGACAAGTATTTATGATGCGTACGGCAATTTCACCACGATTGGCTATCAGAATTTTTGAAATTGGCATAATATTTAGCAGATTTAAAAAATGCCATTATACCTTATTGTGGCAACATTCGAACCACAGCAAAGACAACATTAGCTCTCTTTTACCTATTAAACAATAGTTGCTTTTACCGATGATTTGGCTGAGTAAATTAGCAACAGCGAATACAATTATTTTCATGTTGGATTATCCGCTTGTTATATTTGATTCAGCCAGTGCAGTTTGCTATTAGCAAATGCCCCCTCTGCGAGTAAGCTGCTGAAGACAACTCCAGCTCCCTCATTTACCCATAATTTGGCTTCTTGTATTATTGATTTTAAAGTTGACCATGAATGATCACTGATACTAACAGGTTGTTTATCATCAAACCCATTACATGCATACCCAAGGGTGAGAAAGGCTAACAAAGATAAAATGACTACATATGATGTGGTTTTGTTCACAAAGGATCTCATGGTTTTGACGTTAAAACCAGTACCATGCAATTTATGTTTAGTTGCCTTCTGATATTTAGCTTCAATATAAAACGTAAACGAATGCCAAAACCATCAAATTAATTTAAATATATTGTTATATAGGGAGACCAATTAAAAATTATAATTTTACAGAACCATTGGACATCATTTCTTCTGAAATTGAATTTGACACTGGTATCATAAAGACACATTGTTATTAATCATATGGATTATATCAACACAAATTAACTCATTAACAAAGCCCTACTGTTGATTGTTTTGCCATGTACCATGTGGTTGACTACTGATTTCATTAATTGATTTATTTGTTTGATTTCATCCTTGTTGATATTTTTATTACTGATAAAATTTTGTAGACTATTTACCATACACACTTTGTTTTGATTGTTAATTTGGATACCATAATTGGCGTCAAATTCCACAAAATCAGTCTCTTTGGCTTCCTCAGGCAAATTCAATTCATAACCAACATGTTTACTTAAAAACCATTCAAACTTCCTTAATGGTAAACTCACAGCATGATCTAATTGTAATTGGTGAACTGTAGCCTGATAGGCTTTGAAGATTGATTGACAAGCGTCATTATCAATTTGTAGCAGCGTCATTAGTTCATTACAGTAAAGCATTGAAACTTGATTTATATAAGCACAAGATTTTACCGTGCCTTGTTGAGATGCATCAATCAATGTTTTAAGACTTGATTTGCCGCTATAAAAAACTTCTGTCATCAAAAAAGGTTGCAATTGACCATACAGTTTTGATTTTTTTTGGCGACCACCTTTTGCAATAACATCCACCATGCCATGGTTTTGTGTTAACAGCTTGATCAATTCACTGCTGTCTTTATAATGCCTTTTGTGAATGATAAAAGCGAAATCAGAATTCATTTATCATTAAAGTTATCATGATAACCCAGCGCATCAATGGCTTTGATATCATCAGTCCATGACGACTGAACTTTAACCCATAGTTTCAAGTTAACTTTAGCCTCTATAAAGGCCTCTATTTCATGGCGTGCACTGGTTCCAATTTGCTTTATTGCTTCTCCTTTATTACCAATAACAATTCCTTTTTGGTTCTTTCTTTCAACCCAAATAATGGCATGAATATGGTGAATTTCACCAATGACTTCATATGCTTCTAAACTAACTGTAACGCTATATGGAAGCTCTTGGTGAAAACGTTCCATCAATTGTTCACGAATCAATTCAGTAATAAAAAAACGAGTTGACCTGTCTGAAATTTGGTCTTCATCAAAGACAGCTTCGCCTTTTGGTAAAAAGTTAAAAATTACCTCTACCAGTGGATCTATCTGTTTATTCTTAAGTGCACTGACATAATGAATAGCATCAAATTCAAAGTTTTGCATGATTTTTTCAACAAACGGAATCAATTGTTCTTTCTGTTTAACTTTATCCACTTTATTGACCACCAAAATTCTTTTGGCATTAGACTGAGCCACTACCTTTGCCGCTCTAAGATCTTCATCAGTCCACTTCAAAGCTTCAACTAAAAACAGAACAACATCTACATCATGTGAAGAAGATTGAGCGGTTTGGTTCAAATGTTTATTCAGCGCAGTCCCTTTCTGATTATGTATACCTGGCGTATCAATAAAAACCATTTGTCCTGCTGCTGTACTGTGAATGGCTAAAATTTGGTGCCTTGTGGTTTGTGGTTTATGAGAAACAATTGATAACTTTTGTTTTAAAACCTGATTAATTAAAGTTGATTTTCCCACATTGGGCCGCCCAATAACTGCAACATACCCTGATTTATAATTTGTTTTAATCATCTGGTCTCTTCCAGTAAATCAATCATTTTAGAAGCTGCTGATTGTTCAGCTTTTTTTATAGAGCTACCAATGGATTCAATCCTCAAACCCAATGAAGGTACCTCACACAGCACCAAAAACTTGATGTCTTGTTTGCTTTCATACTCATCCAAAAGATGATACTCAGGCAAAGCTAATTTCTGTTGTTGCAGTATTTCTTGCAAATGTGACTTGGCATCTTTTTTAATAACATTAGGGTCAACTTTAATTAACCAAGGTTGCATCACTTGTTCAATAAACTGACTTGCTATTGTAAAGCCCTGATCCAATAAAACAGCACCAAAAACGGCTTCAACAGCATCAGCCAATACTGATGACTTGTTAACACCACCTGACTTGATTTCACCTGCCCCCAGTCTAATTTGCGAACCTAACTGGTAATATCGGGCCACTTCTGCCAATGTTTTACCTTTGACCAGTTGCGACCTTAAACGAGACAGTTCACCTTCAGTGAGTTCCTGATAAGACTGATAAAGGTGAGTTGATACAACCAGTGAAAGGATCGAGTCACCAAGAAACTCAAGCCTTTCGTTGTTGTTTTTACCGACACTTCTGTGTGTTAGTGCTTGTTGAATGATTGACTCATCACTCCAATCAAGATTTTGACCTAAGATTTTCAAAGTATATTAATTCAGAGGGACACGCTCTTCAAACTTCATTAAAAAAGACAAATTAAATAAAAATGGTTTTTCGACAGTATATTTAACTTGTAACTCCCTGCCATTTCCACGAATGACTTTAAAATCGGTGGGTTTAACTTGATCTACATAACTGACATAAAGTAACTTACTTATTCTGGATTTAATTTCAGATGGTTGCATACTGGCACCACCTTCATTGGCCACCGTCTTCATGGCTTTCACTACCGACATATGATCCATATAAACAGGCCCTATTTGCATGCCTGCAAATAAGAAGACCCCTAATATAGCCAATACAAATACAAAACCTATTAATGTAATACCTTGTGCTTTTTTTAATGATTTCATTGATTTACCTCTGTTCATTGATTTACGTGTTCTGACTGGTAATGAATTATTATCAGTGCCAAATTTATCATTGTCAAATAATCTTGGTGCCAATGCGTTTTAAGCCTTCAAGGAAATGCGGAATTCGCCAATGCATCCAAATGAATTGAGCTTTTCCCACTAAATTCCTTTCTGGAACCAGCCCCCAGACACGACTGTCTGAAGAATTATCACGATTATCACCCATAACGAAATAATGACCTTCTGGAACTTTTAATTTTGTAAACTTAAAGGGTTGATTGTATACACCATTAACTGTTAGCATTTTATGACCTGTTTCACTGAGGTATTCAGTTTTTTGGATGGTACGAGAACGTTCTTGCAAATCATCAATAAAACCTTCATATTCACCATCTGTTTGTTGTTTTATGGCTTTCCCGTTGATGTAAACCATTTTTAGCCTTTTGTCATAAAACACGTCATCACCTGGCAAACCAACAACTCGTTTTATGTAATCATCTTTTTGGTTTGGAGGGTATCTAAAAACCACCACATCTCCCCTTTCTGGATGACCTACTTCAATAATAGTATCATGTAAAACAGGCAACTTTAATCCATATGAAAACTTATTGACATAGATGAAATCTCCAGTTAACAAAGTTGGCATCATTGATGAGGATGGTATTCTAAAGGGTTCAAAAACAAATGTTCTGACAACTAAAACAAAAATAAAAACAGGAAAAAAGGAATAACCAAATGAAATCAAAGAAGTCAAAACACCTGTGTCATTAGGCTCTTGTCCCTTGTATTTAATTTTTCCTATTAACCAACATATCAATGTAATGCCACTGGCCAATGTCAAAAATGCTTCAAAATCAAAATGTATCTCATTCACAGATTAAATTCCTCTAATTATCTACTTTTAAAACGGCTAAAAATGCTTCTTGTGGGACTTCAACTCGTCCAATCTGTTTCATGCGTTTTTTTCCGGCTTTTTGTTTTTCTAATAGTTTTTTCTTTCGGGTTGCGTCACCACCGTAACATTTAGCTGTCACGTTTTTGCGCAATGCTTTAACAGTGGTTCTTGAAATTATTTGAGAACCAATTGCAGCTTGTATGGCCACATCAAACATTTGTCGAGGTATCAAATCCTTCAAGCGCTCAGTTAAATCTCTTCCCCGTTTTTGTGCGTTTTCCCTGTGGGTTAAAACAGACAAAGCATCTACCCTTTCACCATTAATAAGGATATCTAGCCGTATAAATGGACCAGCCTGATAATGACTGAATTCATATTCAAATGAAGCATACCCTCGACTAACCGATTTTAGTCGATCAAAAAAATCTAAAACAACTTCACTTAATGGCAAATCAAAAGCCAATTGCACTTGATTACCCAAATACTGCATATTCTTTTGCACACCTCTTTTTTCGATGCACAAACTGATAACGGGGCCAACATAATCTTGGGGTAACAAAATATTCGCTGTGATGATTGGCTCTCTGATTTCTTGAAACATGGCAGGTAAATCAGCAGGATTATCCAACATCACTGTCTTACCATTTTTATCAATCATTTCATAAACCACTGTCGGCGCTGTAGTCACCATATCAATGTCGAATTCACGCTCAATACGCTCTTGTACCACCTCCATATGCAACATACCCAAAAAACCACACCTGAACCCAAATCCCAATGCAGTTGAAGACTCTGGCTCAAATGTCAACGAAGCATCATTCAAACGCAGTTTTTCCAATGCCTCCCTTAATCCTTGATAGTCATCAGCGGATGTGGGAAACAAACCAGCAAATACTCGAGGTTGAGATTGCATGAAACCAGCCAATGGTTGCTTTGCGGGATTTTGTGTCAAGGTGATGGTATCGCCAACAGGTGCACCATGTACATCTTTAATAGAAGCACTCAAATAACCAACTTCTCCACACTTTAAAAATTTTCCAGGTGTTCTTTTAGGTGTAAACTTACCTAAACCTTCTACCAACTGGTCTGATTTTAAAGACATGATTTGAATTTTATCTTTAACCGCCAACTCACCATTAAATATTCTGATCAATGACACCACACCCAAGTAGTTGTCGAACCAAGAATCTATAATAGAAGCCTGTAATGGTTCATCTGGAGAGCCTTTTGGAGCAGGTATTATTTCAGCTATGGCTTCCAGAACATCGTCAATTCCTTGACCCGTTTTAGCAGAAACCAACAGTGCATCAGAAGCATCAATACCTATGATTTCCTCTATTTCTTTTTTTACTTTTTCAATGTCAGCTGATGGTAAATCTATTTTATTGATTACAGGAATAACTTCCAAACCCATTTCAATTGCAGTATAACAATTGGCAACAGATTGTGCTTCAACACCTTGAGCGGCATCCACCACCAAAAGCGCTCCTTCACATGCAGCCAACGACCTAGATACTTCGTAAGAAAAGTCAACATGACCAGGCGTGTCGATTAAATTGTACTGATATACCTCGCCAGACTTGGATGTATATGATAAACAAACGGCTTGAGATTTAATCGTAATACCACGTTCCCGTTCAATATCCATACTGTCCAAAACTTGTTTGTCCATTTCACGCGCTGTCAATCCTCCACAAACTTGAATAAACCGGTCTGCCAAAGTTGATTTACCATGATCGATGTGAGCGATGATGGAAAAATTTCGAATATTTTTCATTGAGTCCTTAATAAGGTGTGGTTAAGCCAAAAACAACAAATCCCATGGAAGTCATGGGATTTGTCTGTATTTTATACTGATAAGGCTTAGCGTTCAATCACTATAAATGTATTCCCAGGACCTTGCTTAACTAACAATACCAAAGGTTCATCATCTTCTAACGAATCAATTGCATCACTGAAATCAGAAAGGTTGCTGATATTGTTCTTGCCAATCCGTTTAATGACGTCTCCAACCTTTAAATTAGCACGTTCTACATCCTTTTCTGTAATATCAGTTACAACCACACCTTTGGTCTCACCTGTGCGTTCTTTGTCTTGTTCTGAAAGTTTACTAACAGAAAATCCTATACCAGCTTTGATTTCATCACTGTTATTGCCTGAAGTTCCGGCAAGCAAATTATCATTCAACGCATCTAACTGAGCTGTTAATTTTTTTATTTTTCCATCTCTAAAAACTTCAACTGAAACTTTTGTATTGGGCATCACACCACCCACTATTGGTGGTAATGACTGCCTCGTTTTGATGGGTTTGCCATTAAATTTCACTATAACATCACCCACTTCAATGCCAGCTTTTTCAGCCGAACTGCCCTCTGAAACCTGATTAACTAAAGCCCCCATAGGGATATCCATACCCAGATAATCAGCCATGGCTTGGTTCACATTATCAATACCAACACCAAGTAAACCACGTTTAACGGTACCATTTGTTTGAAGTTGATTGGCCACATTCATGGCAATATCAATAGGTACAGAGAATGAAATCCCCATGTACCCACCTGTATTTGAGAATATCAAGGTATTTATTCCAACCACTTCACCATTCAAATTAATCAAAGGTCCACCCGAATTACCTCGATTGATTGGAACATCTGATTGAATATATGGTACATATTGTTGTGTACCAATTTGCCTCCCTTTGGCACTTACAATACCTTTGGTAACTGAATTTTCGAAACTCAAAGGAGAACCAATGGCCATGACCCATTCTCCAATTTCTAGATTATCAGCAGACCCAATTTCCAGTTTAGGTAAATTTTTTCCTTCAATTTTTAACAGTGCGATATCACTGGCTTCATCTTCCCCGACCAATTCGGCATCAAACTCTCTGCGGTCTAATAATGTAACCACAATTTTATCTGCGCCATCAATCACATGTCGATTGGTTAATATTAAACCATCGGATGAAATGATAAAACCAGAACCGCCTGAAACTCTGTCTCTGTTTTGTGGCTGATTTGGAATGCCAAAAAATTTAAAAAGTTCTGCATTGGGTTGTGCGACATTACTGGGGGTATCATCAGCATTATCCCGTGCAACTATATTAACGACTGCTGGCCCCGTTTGCTTAGCTAATTCAGTAAAATCAGGTAAGTTAGATGACAATGCAACGTTTGATAGACTCATAACAAGCATCAACGTCATAAAAACAAGTTTTCTCATAGCAAACTCCTTTGATTGATAGAATTAATAATACGGTATAGACTTAAATAAAGATTATTAGTGCCGTTAATTTATAAAATCGTGACTTTTGGGCTAAATTTCAAGTGTTTTTTAAAATGTTCACTCGGATAATAAATCGTTACTATTAACAAGCATAATATCAAACCAACCAATGCACCTATATCAGTGTTTAAATTAAGGTATACCGAGAAATAATGGCCCAGTGTCAGCCCAAACAAACAGAACAACAATGGAATAATATACAGTATCAAGCTCGATTTAAGTACATCAGATTGGGTAACAGACATTTCTATGGTCTGTCCTATTAAACAGCGATTTGTAAATATTTTTTCTGAATTGACAATTGCTACAGCATCGTCCTTAACACTTAATTTGAAGACATTGTTTTTAAGGCCAAAGAGGTTAATCAAAGAATCATTACAATGGCTAACACATGATTCACAATTTGAATTTTTGAGTAATTTTAGTGTAACAACATCTGCACTCTGATCAATGACTCTGGCCTGTCGTTTCATTCGTCAGCTGTGGCTTTTCTACTCTGAAGTTGAGTTTGAATAATCATGTTTTTTATATACTCAGTATTGTAATAAACAGGAATAACTGGCTGATTATTGCTTTCAGTAATGTACTGCTGAACCTGAGGAGTTAATGACGGATAACGACTGAAACTGGCAGGTTGTTCAACCCTTGCCACCATTGCATCTGGTGGCTTAATTAGCTGTTTAGGTGTTTTATCATAAACAACATCTAAACCCAAATGACTTTGATCATACTCTTGTTGAGTATTGAATGTAAAAACAGCCACCATAGCCACTGATGCTGCAATGGCAGCTCCCGATAACGCTTTAAAAAAGCCTCGAGGTGATTTATTCTCAGGACTACTGACAGTTGATTGTTCTTGAACAAGCTGATTAACAACAGAAGAACCCAAGTCTTGAATCAATGGTGCATCATGCTCTTTTTGCAAACATGATCGCAACATGTGGTAATTGTTCCAACTGCTTCTTAATTCGACATCTGACTGCAAACGTTTTAATAAAAAACGACTACAATCACTGGATAACTCTCCATCCATCAATTCAGAAATATTTTGATTTGACTTATCTGACATTTTGCTTTCTCATGCTTTCATCTTGTAATAGTGGTTTCAGAGCTTGATCAATGGCATCACGCGCTCTAAAGATTCTTGACCTAACCGTGCCTATAGGACAGTCCATTTTTTCAGCAATTTCATCATAACTGAGACCATCAACTTCCCTTAAAACTATGGCTTCTTTTAAATCATCAGGCAACATGGCAATCGCTTTAGACATGGTTTTTTCAAGTTCTCCACGTGCATAGACTGCATCTGGCGTATCTAAATTTCGATGGTCTTCATTGACAGTAAAAGATTCAGCTTCTTCAAACTCAAGCTGTGTATTCTGAATCCTTCTGGAACGTGCAACCAAATAATTTTTTGAAGTATTAACGGCTATACGATATATCCAAGTATAAAAGGAACTGTCACCTCGGAAGTTAGGTAAAGCCCTAAATACTTTGATAAAAACTTCTTGCGCCACATCCTGTATCTCATGTCTGTCTTTAACAAACTTAGAAATTACATTAGCCACCCTTTGCTGATAACGATTTACCAACAATTCAAATGCTTGCATTTTTCCTTGTTGTGCTTGAGCTACTAATTCTGTATCAAGAGTTTTTTCAGACATCTTTTCTAGTTCTGATGATTTCATTTAATTGCCTGCTTGGACTGTCCATGATTCACAATAGTTCACTCATTATTAATTATTTTTTAATATTTTTGCACGTTCAGTTAAAATACGATCAATTTCATGTACTGGTAATGGCCTGCTGAACAAGTATCCTTGGAAATAATCACACCCTTTATTTGTTAAATATTGACGCTGCCCTTCGGTTTCAACGCCTTCGGCGACAATAAAATGACCCACACGTTTAGCCATATCTATGGTGGCGTCTAAAATGGCTTCATCATCAGGACTTAAACCAATGTTTTTTACAAAAACCTGATCAATTTTTAATGTCTTGGCTGGGATTTTACGTAAATAGTCTAGTGTCGAATGTCCTGTTCCAAAATCATCGATAGACAGCGTGCAACCCAAATTAACAATTTTTTTAAACATCAACAAAGCATCTTTAACACTTTTAAACTTTTCACTTTCTGTAATTTCAAAATCTAAATGTTTGGGATAGACATTGGTTTTAGCAATGATGTGACTGATTTTTTCTGTTAAATCTTTATCATTTAACTGGATAGGTGAAAGGTTAATTGACATGGTTAAAGGTATTTTATAAGTTGACTGCCACTTTTTCAGTGCCACACATGCTTTTTCTATTACCAACAAACCTATGGGGTAAATTAAATCTGTTTGCTCTGCCAAAGGAATAAATAAACCAGGACTGATTATGCCCAGCTCTGGATGTTGCCACCTAACCAAAGCCTCAAAACCCATGATATCTTCAGTACTGGCATCAATTTTAGGCTGATAGTACACTTCAATTTGATCAAGTTCTATGGCAGCTTGTAAATTTCTTACCATTTCTTCACTTTGTTTGGCTTGATCGCCATCCAAGGAACTGTCATAGACTGTAAACCTATTTTTTCCATTTAATTTGGCGTTATATAAAGCGATGTCAGCATGTTTAATTAATTTATTAACGTCCGATCCATGCTCAGGAAAATATGAAACACCAATGGAAACCGTTAACTTTATCTCACTGCCATTTCTGAGCTTAATGGGGTTGGCTGCAGATTTTAGAATTGCTGTAGCGATTTCACTGACCTTTTGTTTGCTAACGTCTTTATTTAAGAGTACCAAAAACTCGTCACCGGCATACCTGGCAGCAACGCCGTTATCTGCGACATGTTCGGTTAAAATTTGTGCTACATTAATTAAAGCCTCATCGCCAACATCATGTCCCAAAGAATCATTTATGACCTTAAACCTATCAAGATCAAGGAATAAGACTGCAAGTGGTTCTTGGTTTTGAATCCCTGCCTCTAATGATTGCTCAATGGCTCTGACAATATACCTGCGATTCAATAATTCGGTTAAAACATCATATTGGCTTTCTGATTCATGCGAACGTTTTAGCGCTTTAAATGCCATATTTTGCTTGTAATGCAAAGCCAATTGACTAAACAACAACTTAATAGAATCCCATCTGGTTACAGGATTCAAACCTCCGACCACCAACATTGATTGGCTTTGAGCATCTAATGCACATTGAAAAGCCATGACTGCATTCACACCATAAAAACTTAAAAACTCATCACCAGGCACTTTTTTATTTGCTGAGTCCTTAATTTCAAACACTTCAGAACTTTGTAATTTTCTTGTCATGAAATCATGGTTACAACTGATAAAATGATCAGCAAAATTACTTAATGAACAATCCCATACAATTTTATACTTACTGTCATTGGGTTTTTTGTTGACAATAAAACAAAAGTCAAAGCCAATCCATTTAATGATATTTTTTAGTTCGGACAAGTCTTTTTTATCAGCAAAATTAATAGATGTCACTTGACTTAAATGTTGTAAAAACCTCAGTTGAAAGTGTTTATCAGTTTGGTCAAAATATTCGGCGATATAATATGACACACCATCCAAACTCACCAAATAAAAATGAACTTTGATTGGCACATACCCATGCCCAAAATTAAACATCATCGCATGACTTAGCTGACCATCTTCATTTAATTTGGCATGTAATTTATCAACTGTTTTTAAATCTTTTACATTGGACAATTCAAACCATTTCTTCCCCTCCACAAACTCATTGTTAGCAGAGTATGTCTGTAAAAACGCATCATTCACTGCCACCATTTGAAAGGTGTCTACATCAATCAATGAAATGGGTAAATGGGTCGATTGAAAATGTGAACTTTGGTAGCTTTCCAGCTCACTTTTTCTCTCTTCAAGATTAGACTCAGGTATAGAGTCCAATGCAGTCCCCTTAGCCAGCAACTCTTGTTGCGTTACGGGTGAAAAAAACAAAGCATCAACAATTTTCTTTATTTCTGCATGCTGTGAGGGGGTGATATTAACTTTATTGGCAACCAATGCAACCAACTTAAGTTCTGGATTTTTTTGAATTATATTTTTTATACTTTCTATATTTTGAATCCACTGGGGAGATATTTCAAAGGCTAAAATGGTGAAATTTTCTTCATTATGAGTCAACATTTCCGTCATTTGCTGACGGTCACTGGCCGTAAATATTTTTTCAGCATCTAAGTCATCAAAATAATTAAAAAACTGTAACCGATCTTTCTTATCACTGCATGCGATAAGTATATTTTGATTAATGAAGGTCATTAGCACTTACCCAGTGGCCATCACGTAATACAAAATTTCCATCTAACCCCATATTAAACTCTACGGATTTTCCATTTTTAACCAAAAATGGATGGCATTTATCTTTGGGCAAAATAAACAAGAACTTAACCACACCACCAAACTCAATTGGGTTGGTGGAGAAGTACATTTTCGCTTCCAACCAAGAATCCTTATCATTAATAGGAAACACAAACAATGAAAAATGTTTACGAGCAGCAGCAAATTTAATGGCCTCTTGAAAGGATATGGTTTTTGGTGCTGCAGGCTCGGTACTTTTTAAATTCATTAGACCTTGATCTTTAACCCATAGATAGGTTGCCCAACCCGTTCTCAATGACAGTTGTTTGAAACTTTGAGACAAACCTTCATTGGATTTCTTTTGTACGTACAAAGCTTGCTTTGCCACTCGAATTTCTTCTTCCAAATTGAGTAATTCATGACTGCTTAAGAACTCACTCATATGTTACATGGTATAAGTTGGAATGTCTTGACCCGAATAAGGTGCCAGAATACTTTGAATTTTAGTTTTCACAACTTCCATATCAGCATTGTCACTCAGTTGTATGCCAATTCCCTGACCACGCCCCCCTTGTGAACCTTTCGGCGTTATCCAAATAACCTTCCCCGTAATTGGCATGCGCTCATCGTCATCCAGTGTTAAAATCACAAACACATCATCACCCAACTTGTAATTGTTAGTGGTCTTAACAAATAAGCCACCACTATTTACATAAGGCATAAAGCACTGATGTAACTCAGCAGCACCTTGTATATTTAATGACAAAATACCTTTTTTAGCCATATTACCAGCAAATGCCATATTCAACTCCTGCTATTTAATTCATTCTTTAATTCAATCAGCACCGATTCAATCATTAATTGTGTTTTAATTTGTGTATTAAAGTTTAACATAATCGCATTAATCAAATCAGTAAATTTAATAATAATATGAATCACTTTCGGTGTGTTTTTAACTAATTGATTTAATGGGTGCGTAGAAAATATCTCATGCGTTTCCGAGTTCATTATAACCTTAACCAATTGTAAACAATAACGCTGAATTAACACCCAATGATCAACATCTTCATAAGCACTGAGTGATTTAGCAACAGCAGGTATTGATTGTTGTTGGGTCAATGCTTGGTAAATCAATTCTACTTGCTGCTGAAATATTGACATTGAATCATTTTTCAACAATTCTAATGCAGTCAAAGGTTGCCAGCTTGATAAAGCCAGAGCATCATTAATCAACCATTCATCACTGATTGCCAGTTCATCCGCAAGCCATTTACCCAGCTGTTGTTTGTCAGACTTACTCACAAATACATCTAAAGTAATACATCGACTTCTGATGGTAGGCATCAACTGATGCTTGGCATCTGTTACCAAAAACAACAAACCTCGACTGGGTGGTTCCTCCAATACTTTCAATAAGGCATTGGCCGCTGCAGCATTCATTTGATGTGCCCCTTCTATAACTGCAACTTTATGATCCGAACAATGGGGGGTAGATGTAAAAAACTCAGATAACTGTCTGATTTGTTTAACTTTAATTAAATTATTTTCAGGTATCAATCGATCAACATCAGGATGTGAGCCATTTTGAAATAGCAAACAATTTTGACATTGACCACAAGAAGTTTCTGATTTACGACAAAGCAAATCCTTAATCATATCCGCAAGCAAACTGGTTTTAGCCATCCCACTTTCACCACTGACAATTACGGCTTGTGGTTTGTGGTCAGTTGCCAGTGACTCTCGCCATTGGTGCATGTGCTTTTCTAACCAAAAATATGTCATCTTAACAAATCCTTTTTCCGCATTGACATGACTCGTTTAATCTCAGCCTTAACATCATTTATACTTGAATTTGCATCAATTTTACAAATCCTTTGAGAACAAGATTCAAATCTTTTTAAATAACCATTCCTTATATTTTTAAAAAAAGACAAACCTTCTTTTTCAATACGATCCTTGTCAGAACGGTCAGCAGCTCTCTGTAAGCCAACAGCAGGATCAACATCCAAATACAGGGTTAAATCGGGCTGACTAGTCTTGACTGTCATAGACTCTAGATATTCAATTGTAGACCAATCAATACCCCTGCCCATACCCTGATAAGCAAAACTGGCATCAACAAAACGATCCGAAACCACCCAAACACCAGACTTCAGAGCGGGTCTTATTTTTTTAACCAAATGTTCATTTCTGGCAGCAAACATTAACAACAATTCAGTTTTATTATCTAAGTGTTCACTGTTTAGCAAAATATTCCTTATTAATTCAGCAGTGGGCTCCCCACCTGGCTCTCTGGTTGTGATAAATGGCACGTGCCATGAAGTCAACACTTCTGTCAACGTTTCCATTGCTGAAGTTTTACCGGCTCCCTCGGAGCCCTCTAAAGTGATAAACCTGCCTTCAATTGACATTAATTACCTCTCAAATAAGCGGCCACGGCTTCTTTGTGTTGTTGATATGTTTCACTGAACGTGTGCCCACCTTGCCTGTTTGCTACAAAATACAGTTCTTTACCTTCATTGGGATGAGCAGCAGCTATTATTGAAGCCTCACTGGCCATAGCTATGGGTGTTGGTGGCAGCCCTGCTCGCGTATAGGTGTTATATGGGTTGTCTTGTCGCAAATGCGCTGAGGTGATGTCTCCAGCATACTGCTCCCCAGCACCGTATATTACAGTTGGATCAGTCTGTAATCGCATGCCTTTTTGTAACCGGCGATGAAACACACCTGAAATGATGTTTCGCTCATTATTTTGTGCTGTTTCCTTTTCAATGATAGAAGCCATAATTAACAATTCATAGGGTGTGTTCAATGTGACAGTAGAATCTCTGTCATTCCAAGCATCATTCAAGGCCTCTTTTAAGTCTTCATGAGCTCTTCTCAGCACATCGATGGCTGAATCTCCTTTGTTATAGTGGTAAGTCTCAGGAAGAAACTGACCTTCCAAATGACTGGCTTCAACTCCAAGCAGTTGTATTAATTGCTCATCACTGAAATCAAGCAAGTCTTTTCCAAAATCATTTTTTAATAACTGTGTTTTAATTTGTTGCCAGTTCAAACCTTCTACCAAAGTCACAGCGTAAGATTTAACATTATTACCATCAATGTATTCAATCAACTCCCTGGGGGTAAAAGCTTCAGTAATTTCGAATTCACCTGATTTTATTTTATTTTCAAGTTGATTGAACTTAGCCATCAACTTCCAATTAAGCTCATCTTCATCAGCACCACTGGCTTGGACCAAACTAACAAAATCGCTGTAACTACTGCCTTTTTTTATTTCTAAAGTCACAGGCAATTGCTTAAAAACTTCACTGACTAAAAATTGGTTGTATTGTTGATACAAGAACAAAGCACCACCAGCAGTTAATACGACAACCATCGCCACTAAATATTTTAAAAATTTTTTCATCAATTAAACAGGTTTTCCCAACAAGTGATTATTCTATCTTGAATCTCTTGATTTGTACAAAATGAATGACATTGATCAATACATGCCACAGCTTGAAACCCCCTTACAGAATTACAAACCATCATACTGTCATACTCTCTTATCTTTTCAAACGTAATGTGTATAGACTCGACATTGAAATTATTTTTCAACCATTCAATCGCCACCCCATGAACACCGCACTGATTGATTTTCGGTGTAAACAATGTGTTGTTTTTTATTAATACAATGTTCTGAAAAGTGGTTTCAACTACCCTGTCCTTTGTGTCCAAAACCAATAAATCGTCACAATGCTGTTGTTGGCTTAACTCTTCTGACAAAAGCACTTGTTCTAGTCTATTCAGGTGTTTCATGCCCGACAACAAGGGAATGTCAGCCAGTCTGTTTTGAGCCACTCCCAAAACCATTGCTCCACTTTTTCTGCATTCAGGTTTTGGGGTTGCAGTCAACAACCATTCATTATTTCGAGTGTGTGGTTGATACCCTCTCAATTGATGCCCCCTAAATACAGTTAATTTCAATACCAAACCAGCTAATTGAGGCGTATCTTCTATTTGGTTAATGGCTTGATTAATAACTGTGAAATCAGGCTCATCTATCCCAAGTCGTTGCAAACCATTAACCATTCTGTTTGTATGCAAACGCCACAAAGGAACTTTTCCCTTTTCGAAACGCATGGTTTCAAATAGGCCATCACCATATTGCAAACCACGATTAAACCACAACAAAGGATCATTTATATCAAATGAAGAGGCCAATATTCTCATCATGACAATGCCCTAATCAGCCCTTCTGCTTTGTGTTTAGTTTCACTCAATTCAGCAACAGGGTCTGAATCAAAAACGATACCAGCACCAGCATTGAAACTAATAGACTGTGCATTAAACGCAACCGTTCTGATTAAAATATTCAAATCCACCTGGCCATCATGGTTAACGTAACCCATACTGCCTGTATAACAGCCACGATTTCTTTGCTCAATTTGATGAATCACTTCCATACAACGTATTTTAGGGCACCCAGTAATCGTGCCACCAGGAAACAACGCTTTCAAGATATCAATAAATGTCATGCCATCCTTTAAATAACCTTTTATATTGGAAACAATATGATGTACATGTTGATAACTTTCAATGACCATCAATTCATCTACTGTCACTGTACCTATTTGACAAACCTTACCCACATCATTGCGTTCTAAATCAATTAACATGATATGTTCTGCACGTTCCTTTGGGGTGTCAAATAACTCATCAATCAACGCCTCATCATCCCTCTCAGTAAGCCCCCGAGGCCTGGTACCAGCAATGGGTCTGGTTTCAACCCACCCACCTTGCACAGAAAACAGCCGTTCCGGAGATGAACTCACCACTGAAAAATCATTGGCTTGTAACATACCCGCAAAAGGTGAAGGGTTAAACCTTCTGAATCTTGCCAAAACATCAGCTGGTCGGATATTCTTATTCACTTTACAGCGGTATTGCCTGGATAAATTGGCTTGATAAACATCGCCTGATTGAATCAATTCTTTTGCAGTTTTTACAGCTTGTATAAAATAACATGCTTCATCTTCTTGCATTTTTCCTGCCATGACTTGCTTATCAGAGACCTGAAATGAATGGCTGAGCTCATCAAGTATCATATCAGCCACTGGTGAAGAAACTGCATACAACCATGACTGTTGCTTCAATTGATCAATCACCACAGCACCTTGACAGTAAAAGGCAACAGCCAATGGCTCACTTGTAGAACCAATTAAATGTGACAACTTGGGCTCTAACAAATAAGAAGATTCATAAGAGAAATACACAAACCACCCAAACTGAAATGGCGTGTTTGCAATTTTTTTTTGATTTAACGTAGTGCTATTGACATACCCCAACAACTGATCCAGCTGCTCCTTATTGTATGCAACCAACTCTGCACTGGGGGCAGCAAAAAGAATATCGAAGCGACCAATTTTGTGATTATAGGACTGACTTTCTAACAGTGCAGGAAAAAAACCCGGTCTTTTGGCCGCTGATGCCAAAAGATCGGGTTCAAATGGAAGTAAACGCTGAATCAAACCACTTACGTTCTTACTTTTAAGGCGTTAAAAACCAAGGAACCATTGGTGCCACCAAAACCGAAAGAGTTTGATATTACCACATCAACTTGCGATTCACGGGCCGTATTCGGCACATAATCTAAATCACATTCAGGATCAGGATTATTCAGGTTAATGGTTGGCGGCAATACATTGTCTTGAATAGCCATAACACTGAAAACCGACTCTATTCCACCTGCTGCTCCCAATAAATGCCCAGTCATTGATTTAGTTGAAGAAACAGCCAAAGTTTTGCTTTGTGATCCAAAGGCCACCTTTATGGCATCACTTTCACCCTTGTCACCTTGAGGTGTCGAAGTACCATGAGCATTCACATAATCAAATTGATCCGCTCGAATTCCAGAATCATTGATGGCATTTATCATACATCTTGACGCCCCTTCACCACCAGGTGATGGCGCAGTCATGTGATAAGCATCTGAACTCATACCAAAACCTGATAATTCTGCATAAATTTTAGCGCCTCGTTTCACGGCATGCTCATACTCTTCTATAACCATAACTCCTGCACCGTCTCCAAGTACAAAACCATCACGCTCTGAGTCCCAAGGACGAGAAGCCGCAGTAGGATCATCATTTCGAGTTGATAATGCTTTAGACTGTGAAAAACCACCAATAGCTATTGGTGTTGATGCATATTCAGCTCCACCGCACACCATCACATCTGCATCTCCATAAACGATGGAACGAAATGCCATACCAATACTGTGAGTTGCGGAGCTACAAGCTGAAACCATGGCTAAATTCGGCCCTTTTAAACCATATTTAATGCTTAAATGACCAGACGCCATATTGATTATGGTACTGGGAATAAAAAAAGGTGAAATTCGCCTTGGCCCTTTTTCTAGCCATGTTTGCGTGGTGTTTTGAATACCTAATATTCCACCAATACCAGCACCAACAAACACGCCAATCCTGTCCGCATTTTCTTCTGTTACTTCGATACCTGAATCTTCAATAGCATCATGTCCAGCAGCCATTGCGTAATGAATAAATGGATCCATTTTTTTAGCATCTTTAGACGATACATATTGAGTCACATCAAAATCTTTTATTTCACCAGCGATTTTTGCAGCAAAATTATCGGTATTGAAATGAGTGATAGGCGCAATGCCACTCACACCATTTATGATGTTGTGCCATGCTTGTTTCAGTGAATTACCAACAGGTGAAACGATGCCTAAACCGGTAACCACAACTCTGCGTTTTGTCATTAATTTGTCCCCGCTTAATTGCTTCAATATGAAGCCATATAAACTTAAAAAGCCACGAGGTTATCGCAGCTTTTCAATTAATTCATTCAGCAAAAATAATTATGCGTTTTCAGTTACATAATCAATGGCTTGTTGAACAGTAGTGATTTTTTCAGCGTCTTCTTCTGGAATTTCACATTCAAACTCTTCTTCCAGTGCCATAACCAATTCAACAGTATCTAATGAATCAGCACCCAAATCATCTACGAATGAAGCTGAATTACTTAATTCAGAAACTTCAACATCCAAGTCTAATTGTTCAACAACGATTTCTTTTACTTTATTTTCTACGTCACTCATTATAGTGTTTACCTATGTAAAAAGCATATTGTATGCAAGGTTTATAAAATATTCCACCCCTAAATTGTGGCGGCATTGTGTTATTCAAGTATATCCGTGTATTTTGTATCAAACGTCTGTTTGATTAAAACTGATTTTCTGCTATGTCATCAACATACCACCATTTACATGGATAGTCTCTCCTGTTATGTAAGCTCCTGTTTCTGAAGCCAAAAACAAAACAGCATTGGCGATGTCTTGGGTACTACCCAGCCTATTTAACGGTATTTGTTCCATTAAGCTGTCTTTTTGTGAATCAGCCAGTTCTTCGGTCATGTCGGTTTGAATATAACCAGGTGCCACCACATTAACCGTGATTCCACGAGAACCCACTTCGCGAGCAAGGGACTTAGAAAATCCAACAATGCCAGCTTTTGCTGCTGCATAGTTACTCTGCCCGGGATTTCCCATGTCTCCAATGACTGATCCTATGCTGATAATTCTACCTGTTTTTGCTTTCATCATCCCCCTGACACAGGCTTTGCTCATTCTGTAAATTGAAGATAAATTGGTATTTATAACTTGTTGCCAATCATCAAAACTCATGCGCATCAGCAACTTATCATTGGTAATTCCCGCATTATTGACCAACACAGTTGGCAAGCCAACTGAAGACTTCATATAAGCAATCAACTCATCAATACTGTTTTGATCACTGACATCCAACACATGTCCAGTTCCTCCCGAAGGACCTAAATATTCACCAATTGCTTCTGCACCTTTTACTGACGTTGCTGTACCAACAACAATGGCACCAGCTTGAGCCAATGTTTTTGCAATGGCTTGACCTATGCCTCTACTTGCACCAGTTACCAATGCAACTTGTCCACTCATATCCATAACTATTCTCCAAGAAATGTTTCTATGCCTTTGGCATTCGATAAAGAGATTACCTGCAATTTTCTGTCAAAGCGTTTAAACAACCCTGACAAAACTTTACCTGGACCACACTCTACAACAGTATCAATACCTAAGTCACTGAATGCTTGCATGGTTTGAGTCCATTTCACAGGCGAAAATAACTGTTGTTTAAGGACGGATTTGATGTCATTTTGTTCTGTGTGTGACTTCACATCTGCATTGTGTAACACCGTCACATTGGGCTCTTGTAAATTAATACGCTCTAAATCAAGGGCCAATTTATCAGCAGCAGGAAGCATTAACTCACAATGGGAGGGAACACTGACACTCAATGGTAAGACCCTTTTAGCACCAGCATCAATACATAATTGACTGGCTTTGGCAACGGCTTCAACTGTTCCAGCAATAACCACTTGTCCAGGAGAGTTGTAATTTGCAGGACTGACAACACTCAAACCTTGCTGCTGTGCCTGTTGACAAGCAGATTCAATTAAATCAGCTTCTAAACTCAGTACAGCAGCCATTGAACCAGTCCCTTCAGGCACCGCTTCTTGCATGTACAAGCCACGTTTATGAACCAGCTCAATGGCCGCTTCGTATGGCATTGAACCTGCACAAACCAAAGCTGAATATTCCCCCAAAGAATGCCCTGCCATACAAGTCAATGGCACAGCAGACCTGGCTTGAACAGCATTAAAAATCCCTACTGACACTGCCAACAAAGCAGGTTGTGTCCATTGTGTTTGGTTGAGCTCTTCTGCTGGCCCTTCATCAATCATTTTACGCAAATCTTTGTTGAGCACTTGACTTGCAACATTAACACTGTCAACGACCTGCTGATGGTTACTTAAACTGTCCAACATTCCTACAGACTGCGAACCTTGACCAGGAAAAACAAAAGCTATCTTATTCATTGTTCATTCAAATAATCAGTATTTAATCAAAGCAGAACCCCAAGTGAATCCCCCACCAAAGGCCTCTAATAACAACACGTCACCACGTGCCACTTTCCCACTTTTGATGGCCTCATCTAAGGCCAGACCTACGGAAGCAGCGGAAGTATTGCCATGTTTATCAACAGTAACAATAACTTGATCCATATTCATATTGAGTTTCTTGGCCGTTGCCAAGATAATTCTCAAATTGGCTTGGTGTGGTATCAACCAATCAACGTCTGTTTTCTTTAAATTATTGGCTGTTAGCGTTTCTTTGACTATTCTGCCCAAGGTTTTTACAGCTGTTTTAAAGACTTCATTGCCTTTCATTCGAATTTTCAAGCCACCATTAGGCTCATTTTTTAAACCAGTTGAAACACCTACAGTGGCATTCAATAAGTCACCATGAGAGCCATCTGCATGTAAATGGGTTGACAATATGCCAGGTTCTTCACTGGCTTCCAATACAATGGCACTGGCACCATCACCAAAAAGTACACAAGTTGTGCGATCTGCCCAATCAACCATTCTGGTTAATGTTTCTGCACCAATAACCAATGCCCTTTTGTGTTGACCGGATTGAATGAATTTATCAGCAACACTCAAGGCATATATAGAGCCACTGCATGCAGCATTAACATCCATCGCAGTGATGCCACCACAATTCAAACCTCTTTGAATTAAACAGGCTGTGCTTGGAAAAATCAAATCCGGAGTGGTAGTACCAACCACAATCAAATCAAGATCAGCAGCCGTTATGCCTGCAACTTCTAATGCTTTTTTTGCAGCAGCCAATCCAAGTGTTGATGTGGTTTCACCCTCTCCTGCAACATGTCTTTGTTTGATGCCGGTTCTTTCTTGAATCCATTGATCATCAGTATCAACTATTTTTTCTAAATCAGCATTGGTGAGTATTTTTTCAGGCAAGTGACTGCCTGTTCCTATTATTCTTGAATATATTCGCATGCTTAATTATTGTCCCACACTAAATTATTTTTATTCTATATTGACATGATTGATGTAATCTGCAGTTCTTACCATTGCATGATAAAACCCCGCTTCATCACTGTTACCATGAGCCTTTATCACCAGTCCATTTAAACCAAGCAATAAAGCTCCATTATATTGGGACGGATTAAAATTAACATCATTAAATTGGCAAATCATTTTTTGCCACCATTTTAATCGTGATGTATTGTTTATTTGTTGCATCAAACCTTCACAAGCCTTCAAAGCGATGTTACCAACAAAACCGTCACAACAGATAACATCAGCATAGCCTTTAAAAAGGTGTGTTCCTTCACAAAATCCTAAGTAGTTTAAATCAGATTGCTGTAACAACCTGTCTGCTTGTTGTACCGTATCATGACCTTTTATGTGCTCAGTTCCTACATTTAACAAAGCCACCTCTGGATTATCACCGCATTGTAAAAGTTGGTTTGCTACTTTTGCCCCTAATTCTGCCAGTGCATACAAATCATCAGCTTGATAATCTAAAGTTGCACCAATATCTAATAACAGACTGGGTTTAGGCGAACCTGGTAAGACAGTCACCAGAGCAGGCCTCTGAGCAGGTGCATTTGAAGAGAGCCAGTATTTTGCAAAAGCAACTAACGCTCCACTGTTTCCAGCAGTTAAAACAGCATCAGCTTCTCCATCTGCTACTGACTTAATGGCCATTGACATACTGCTTAAACGTTTTCTCCGCAAAGCCAATATCGGCGATTCATCCATTGAGATGGAATTTTCAGTGCAAACCACTTCAATACCTTCAGACAAATCATTAAAAGCGGGCTCATTACTTTCATAATAAGACCTGTTAACAAATAGGTTTATCTTAAACTCACTGTTGGCCTTTGCAAATTTTTTTACAGCGCGCAGACGTGTCAGTGGTTCATCATCCCCCCCCATTAAATCCACAGCCATTACAGGATTATTTAAACTCATTTAACACGATTCCACACAAAATACCGACACAAAGTAATTCAAAAAGTATTGCATTTTATCCACAATGAAATCAAGGGCCATCAAGCACCTTTTTCAATCGAGACAAGTTTATTAATTTGTATACCCACGTTTAAATTCATTAATACGTGCAATGACTTCTATTGATTGACACAGTTGGTCAACTGATTTTATAAAAAAAACACAGTCTGATTTTGAGTTTAATTCAACAAAACAACTCACCAGAACAGCATGACGCATACAAACAATCATTTCGCTCAGAAACAAAAATGGGCAAAGTAAACTTCACCCATTCATATTAACTTGTTAGGCTAAAAGACAGCAAACCTTGAGGTCCGCTCAATCAGAAATCAAGCGTCAGCTTCAACTTCTTTGTCTTCAAACTGAACCACTTCTTTACCGCGGTAAAAACCTTCTGGGCTGACATGGTGACGTAAATGTGTTTCACCTGTTTCAGCTTCAATTGATAAAGTGCTTGCTTTTAATTTGTCGTGCCCACGTCTCATACCTCTTTTAGAAGGTGTAACACGGCTTTTTTGTACTGCCATTTTGATTCTCCAAAATTACTTTAATTCTTTGTCTTTAAATTTTTTCAAGGCTGCAAAGGGGTTATGCGTCTCCTCTGTAGCCGGCTCATTACTCTGATCTGCCAAATATTGACTTTCCAACTTCGCACCAGGTTTGACTGGCACATCAGGAATCAACAGCAGTATTTCATCTTCCAATAAAGCTTTGGGGTCAACTTGCATGTCTTCCACCCATGAAGCAGATACATGTGCTTCAAGTTTTTCTTCATCTTCAAACTCACTGATAAAACCAACAGTGTTACTGCTTTGCAGTGGAAATTCAAATACCTCTAAACTCCTTTGACATATCAATTCCAACTGAGATTCAATCCTTATAATTGCTTCACCCAACACAGTTTTTGAGTGTCTGAACATGATTTCATAAGAAACCAACGCATCTTTAGAGTGAATTAATTCAATGGGCATGCGATCCAACTCTTTTAACGACAATGCCCCTTTAAGCAACCATTCTTTTCTAACAGCTGCGTTCAATTCAATTGAATCTGGTAGTGATTTAGCCATAGCCGCCGAATTCTACTGGTTTTAAGGTGTGATTGCAAACCAAATAACGAGTTTTTACCAATGAATAAACAAGCTCAATATAAGACAATACCATACAAGCAATCACTTAACAAAAGAGTAATTAAATACCCTGATTAGATACACAAAGATTTAAAAACAACAATTGTTTTGTTATGATTGACAGATATTAAACTTAAGGTTTATTGTGCAAATTCTTGTTAATCCCATTTCATACCAACACCTATTAGAAAAACGAACAACCAAGCAAATAGAACTGTTGGTTATTCATTGCACAGAACTACCCGATTTAGCCACAGCACGCACCTATGCTGAAAAAATTCTCTACCCCAGCGGCACGGGAAACTCTGGACATTATTATATAGACAGAGATGGTACCGTTCACCAATGGGTCAAACCCGAAATGATTGCTCACCATGTAAAAGGACATAACCGACAATCAGTTGGCATAGAACTGGTTAATTCAGGTCGCTATCCCAATTGGCATCACAGCCAATCACAAACACCCAACGAAGCTTATCCCAAAGCTCAAATAAAGGCTTTGATTGAATTAATTAATGAACTGCAATTTTACCTACCTGAATTAAAACACATTGCAGGACATGAAGATATTGACACAACTCAAATACCTGCAACTGACAATCCAAACCAATTAATACAAAGAAAAATAGATCCCGGTCCTCTATTTTCTTGGGAAAATGTAATGCAAAACATCCGTTTGATTAACATAGGAAGCAACGCAAAAAATTATGAATGACTTAGATAAATTATTAAAATATTTTGAGCTTGAACAATTAGAAGTAAACTTATTCAGAGGACAGTCAATTGATATAGGCACAGGGCGCATTTTTGGTGGCCAAGCTTTGTCTCAAGCATTAAAAGCTGCTTATTTGACCACTGAAGAGCACCAAGTTCATTCATTACATGCTTATTTCTTGCGCGAAGGCGATTGTAACAAACCTGTAGTTTTCCAAGTCGATCGTGCACGTGATGGTCGCACATTCAGTAACCGCAGGGTTTCAGCCATTCAAAATGGCAAACCGATTCTGATTTTGGCATGTTCATTCCAAAAGTTTGAAAGCGGCATGGAGCACCAAAAATCCATGCCTGACGTTCCGATGCCTGATGATTTAACAGAAAAAACCTTAATTCCTGGAGACAAAATCAAACACCTGTCTCCTAAAATGAGAAGAACCCTCACCACCCAAGGTCCGTTTGAGTTTCGCTTTGTTGATGATGTTGATCCTTTTGATGATGAGCCCAAACCACCCGTTAAACGCATCTGGTTCAAAGCACGCTACCCTGTCAATGCAGACCAAGCATTGCATCGAAGTTTATTGACCTTTGTCTCAGACTATCACCTGGTATCTACAGCCACCTTACCTCATGGCGTTTCCTATTTAGACCCATATTTACAATTTGCGAGCTTAGATCATGCGATGTGGTTTCACCGACCTTTTCAAATTGATGACTGGCTACTTTATGACTGTGACAGCCCCAGCGCATCAGAAGCCAGAGGATTTGCCACTGGGCATGTATTTGATATCAAAGGCAAACTGGTGGCATCTACCGCACAACAAGGTTTGATGCGTATGTGGGACAAAGCCAAAGAATGAAGAACTATGTGCTAATAACAATCGGTTCACTGTTATTGGCATGTGGCATTTCATTTTTCTTATTGCCCGCACAAATAGTCACTGGTGGCACGCCAGGAATGGGTATATTGATACACCTTGTTGTTCACATTCCTGTTGGTATTGCCATGTTATTAATTAACATTCCATTGATACTGGTTGGCACCAAATACATAGACAAAAATTTTGCCATTCGCAGCGTCTTTTCAATGGTATTGACCGCATCAGCAGTCGATCTATTTGAAGCTTACTTACACACTCCCGCCATTAAAAGCTTGCTGTTATCAACATTATATGGCGGCCTATTTGCTGGATTAGGCGTGGGTTTGGTGCTTAAAGGTCACGCTTCTGCTGGAGGCACCACCATTGTAGCCAGAATAATTGCGAACAAATCACATTTCAAACCGGCTCAAGTTTTATTATTTATTGACAGTTTAATCATTCTATCTATAGGTTTACTGTTTAAAGACATGGAAAAACTTTTGTGGAGCATGATCAGTATTTATGTCACAGCACAGGTCATTGACAGAATACTGACAGGCACACTCAGTGAAAAAACCATCAACATCGTATCAACACAAATTGATGTCATTGCAAAAGCCATTGCAACTGAAATGAATCGTGACGGTACCATTTTGACGGGTCATAATTTAACCGGCAAACAATCAAAACAGATTTTATTTGTTGTGGTTGAAGCCAGACGCATAAACCAATTAAAGGAATTGGTACTCAACATAGATAAACACGCACTTATGGTTACCATGGAAGCCAGTGAAATGATTGGCGACAGTCGCATTCCTCGTGGCATGTAATACGGGCCTCAGCAGCAGGAAGCATTGAACAGAACAAGACAAAAACTTATTACTATTCTAACAAACAGCTCCCTAATCAGTTTTTAACTTTAATAACAGCCACACCCAAATAAGCAAATAATATAGCCACCAATGGATTCAAAATGTTAAACAATGCAAATGGAGCATACTCAATAACCGATATACCTAAAGTTCCGGAATAAAAAGCACCTGCAACACTCCATGGTATTAAAGCGACCAACAAAGTTACACCCTCTTCGACTGAACGAGATAATACCGACGAATCAATACCTCGGTCATGATATGCTTTTTTATAGAGCTCACTGTTTAACATGATTGCAATGTATGCTTCGCTTAAAGCAGCCACAGTCAAAAAACCGGTTCCAATGGTTGTAGCAATCAACCCAGCTGTTGATTTTATGGCTTGAATTACCCCCCCTAATAATGCACTTATAAAGCCAGCACCTTGTAACAAACCACCCAATGCAATAGCAATAAAAGCCAATAACAATGTCCATGCCATACTGAACAAACCACCACGACCAAGCAAGTCATCAAGGTGCTCAATTCCTGTGTCTGCCTTGCTGTTTGACCACATAGCATGAGCCAATTGCAAGCCTGTTTGGTGCTGGAATAACCATGCAATCACCGCAGCCACCAAGACACACGCCGTCATACTGATCTCAGGAGCGACCTTTTTGTAGCTCAATACAACCATCACCGCCACAGGCCAAATGGTTATCAGTGGATTCAATGTAAACGCATCAGCCAAGGCAGTCTGAATGTTTTGTACTTGCTGTACTGATGATGCCGAGACTTGAAACCCCAAACCCACTACAGTAAAAATACCAAGCACCAGCATGAATGTGGGTATGGTAGTCAATAACATTGACTTGATATGCGCATATAAATCGGTACCACTACTCATGGCAGCCAAATTAGTGGTATCAGATATGGGAGACATTTTATCACCAAATGTAGCACCTGAAACAATCATGCCAGCCACCCAATGTAATGGCAACTCCAACGCCACACCAATACCCATGAAGACCACCCCCAGAGTACCCACCGTTCCCCATGAAGTTCCAGTTAATAAAGACATCAAGGCACACAAGACAAAACCCACAGGCAAGAACCACTGTGGTGACAACCAATCCAACCCATAGTAGATTAAGCTGGCAACTGTGCCACTTTTCATCAATGCCGCAATAACCAAGCCAATCAATAAAAAAATATAAAATGCTGGCAAGGCCTTATTGATGGCAGCACTCATCATTTCACGCAAAGTTTCGTACTTAAAACCCAATAACCACGCATTGCATGCCACCCAGATAACGGCTAAGAAAAGTACCACATGCAGTAATTGCTCTAAAGCAAACATCCCCAATGCAATAAGGGCAAATAAACCAATAAAGACGACCAATGCATGAACAAAACTGACTTGTTTGCTAGCCATTAAAAACCTCCTGACAGGTGAGTACATGCAGGCATTTGCAGCCATTGAATTGGCCCATGTGTACGAAGACCGAGATTGAATGTATAAAATAAAACAGCAACATGAGTAACCAAGATGATAACAGTAACACCTATGTATATACCAAAAAAGAATTTAAACTTCCACAAATCGACACAGAGAGGTTTAATAACCGCAACAAAAGCACAACAATTAAACAACTCATATTTTCTCATTGTATGAAAGATTCGGTTCATGATAGCAAAATAAATCAAATAAAATATCTTTTTGAAAAATTTAAAGTCACCAAACAACTCATCATGCACAGCACAAACTAAACGCATATAAACCACACACAGCGTACCAGCTACAAGCCCTCACCCTCAATTACAAATCTAATTCAATCATTCCATTTAAAGGAAAAAACAGTTAAAATCCACTACCCTTGCGGTGAGGTGTCCGAGTGGTTGAAGGAGCACGCCTGGAAAGTGTGTATAGGTTAATAGCTTATCGAGGGTTCGAATCCCTCTCTCACCGCCATTTCTTATATAAATAACATACAATCCAACATTTTTATTTTCTCAGTAGTAATCGCTTATATCTATATAAAAATCTGAAGCTTGCAGCTCATCTGCTGTCAGTGACTTAAACTCATTCCTTAAAAAATGAACGGACTTCAGTATTTTAAATGCATCAAACCATTCATGGATGAATTGTTGCCAACGTAATTGTGAATTGATTTGTTTTATGCCTTTTTCCAATACAGAGTCAATTGACCAAAAACCATTTAATCCGTATGAATCATCAGGAACGCTTTTGTGACTATAAAAACCCAGCAATGAAGTTCGCCATGCTTTCAAAATGTGAAAAACTCTTGGGTGATAATAACAAACAGCTTCCCCTTGCTTTGCTTGTTGCTGAAGTTGAGTGACAGCCGGCCCCGTACCAAAGGGAACACGATCTGAAAACCTTATTTTTATATTTACCACCGGCGCATCAGGCTGTTCAATTCGACCTACTTTAGCCAACTTATTGAGTATGTAAAAATCTTCACCACCACTTCTACAAGGAAAACCACGCACCTGTGCATAGGCAATCACATGGATAACAAGGGTACTTCCTAGCGGAATGTAATCATAGTTGACACCCATAAATTTCAAACTGGCTTGGTAATATCGAAGTTTAAAATCATATTGACTTTGCAACGCCAAGGCATCAATTTGATTGCTGTAGTGTTTGAAATTTAAACTCAGTGCTGAACAACCATGAGTGATTTGGCTGACAGATTGAAAATAACCTTGAGGTAACACAACATCAGCATCCGTACTAAAAATCCAAGGTTGAGTAATGACACCTTTGTACCACAAGCTTAAGGCGGTATCTGCAGCTATTTTTCTGGCCAAACCAACCCCTTTTTTAGACTCAAAAGGCGCATCATTGAAATCCAACAACAAGACATCTGGTAGCTTGCCACATCGATACAAGACATGTTCCTTATAAATTGGAATTTGCTGTGGGTATTCTTGGGTAAAATACGTCAAAATTTTTTGGTTTTGAAGTTTCCATTGCTCACTCTTCTCATGATTCGAAGGCCTGTTAAGAATCACAATGATTAAAACAGATGCGTGCATTTGATTGACACAAACTTGTGAAAGAAATTCAGGCGACTCTCCGCATACAGGAATAATAAGCACATGATCCCAACAACACGACCCAGGAAAAGTGATTAAATCAATCGCTTGACTGTATTTAGTGAGGTATTGTTGGCATGTTTTTTTATGTTCTGGTTTCAATGCACAGCAGCGCGAAAAGGTAAGTGAGCAACAATGTCTGCTTCAGCATCAAGCAACTGATCAAGTCGAGACAATACTGCATCAGAATCATAGTATAGATGAGCCAGTTCAATAAACAACGTATAGTGACGGTATTCAGCTTTGGCCAATCGGGTATAAAAGTCTTTCATTTTAGGTTCATCCAATGAATCGCCCATCATTTGAAAACGCTCATGACCACGTTTTTCTACTATGCTGAAAATCAACAACCTATCCAACAAATAAACATCCCCATCTTTTCTGATTAATTTAAGCAATTGCTTAATATAAGGGTCTTTTTCATCATTTTCCTGTTGTAAACCACGCTCTAACATGATTTTCATTACTTCTCGAAAATGAGCCATTTCTTCCATAGCTAAATCAATCATGCCCCTGATCAAGTCTGGCTTATCAGGATAATGTTGAACCATAGACATGGCTAAAGCGGCAGCTTTACGTTCGCAAGCCGCATGGTCTTTAAGAAAGGCATCAAAGTCAGCCTTTGCCACAGCTAACCATTCAGATGAAGTTGCCACCCGAAGTTCATATTCCATCTCAGTCATTTAGATTAAACCCAATTCCAGTGATTTAAGTACAGCTCTGGTGCGGTCACGCACACCCAATTTTGAAAGAATGTTAGATACATGATTCTTAACTGTTCCTTCAGCCACAAAAATTGAATTGGCAATTTCTTTATTACTGTAACCACCGGCCATCAAACGTAATATTTCAGTCTCTCTATTGGTCAAAGGTTCGGGGCGTTCAAAACTGATAAAATCATTTTTTAAACCTTCAACACTTTCTAAAATACGTTGGGTAATTTGAGGACGCACAATGGTTTTTCCTTCAGCCACTTGTTTAATACCTTCAACCAATTCTTCTAATGGTACATCTTTAAGTAAGTAACCCTTAGCACCTGCTTTCACACCCGCCAATATCAATTCTTCATCATCAAAAGTTGTCAAAATTATGGTTGGCGGTAATTGATTGCTTTGCGAAAGCTCATGCAACACATCCAACCCCGACATACCGGGCATACGCATATCCAACAACACCACATCTGGTTGTAATTCAGGAATCATAGAAACAGCTTCTTTACCAGAGCGCGCCTCACCAATCACTTCAATGTCTTCTGCAATGTCCAACAAGGCTTGAACCCCTTGCCGCACCAAATTTTGATCATCTACCAACAGTACTTTTATCATTTCTCTCTCTACCTTACAGGAAATGTCAACACTGATTTTAGCCCTTTATTTGACTCAAACTCATATTGACCATGTAATAATTTAACACGTTCTGTCATACCAATCATACCATTACCTAGAACAGATTTACCCAATCCAATACCATTATCTTGAACCACCAATTTAATACTGTCGTCAGTACGTTCTAACGAAACAATCAATTCACTGGCTTGTGCGTGCTTCATGGTGTTAGTTATTAACTCTTGCGCGCACCTTAATAAGGTTTGTGCCAACCTGGGATCCTCTACCAAAAAATCATCTGGGATGTTTTTTGTGACTTTCAATCCAGGTAACCCCTCAAGCAACTCCTTGACAGCCAGACCCAAATCCAATGTGCCAGACTGTCTGAATTTACCCACCACTTCCCGAACATCTGCAAGTAGTAAACGGGCAATAGAGTGTGCTTTTTTTACATATGACTGAGGTTTGCCTTCTGTCATATGTGATGCCGCTTCTAAATTTAATGTCAGCGCTGTTAAGTGATGACCAATTAAATCATGCAACTCTCTGGAAATTCTCAACCGTTCATTGATTCTTGAACTGTCAGCTAACAGCACTTGAGTGGCTTTTAGTTCAGTATTTAACATCCTGAGTTCTTCCTTAGCATTTTGCTGGCGGTAAGCAACCAATGAAATGATAAAAGAGAATATGGATACCCCCAGGTATACAAAAAACAACACATACTGCGAAGTCTTATTCTCTAACTCACTGCCTAAATAGCTGAGTTGCAAACCAATCAATACGTTGTATATGGTTAAAATAATCAAACTCTGTTTTACTGGAAACAGCCATGCCAAAAGCACCGATATAATCAAAGCGTAAAACACACCTGTGGCACTGTCTGTTATGTGATCAATAACCAACACCAAGAACACCAGTAATACAACAGACAACCAAGCTTTGAGTTTGAAGTTCAGCTGACCCATTTTTTGAGTCACAAACCAAAACACCAAACCGAAGGACAAGTGCGAGACTAAGTAAATATTAAAAGGATGATTAAAGGATTCAAACTGAAGAAACAGCAAGATTGAAAGGCTGAGCCAAATAACCAGCCCAGCCAATCGAATTAATTTTATGTGTGAATAGCGATAAACCACTAACGAATGATGAACTGATTATCACCTTTACGCTCAACCTCACGATTGATAACAGTATCACCAACCAACCAAAAATATAAGTTTTGGCTGCGAGTCAGCGGTCTTACAACCAGTACAGTTTGATTTTTAACATACAAAATATCATCTTCTTTAAGTTGTGATGCAGAAATACTCGTATCTACCCTTTTGTTTCGTGCAATACCAATCCTTAAATCTGATTTATCATCTTCATTGGTATCGATTGCAACAAAATCTAAATTAGTAACGGTAACTTCTTTTACAGAGTTGGCATTCGAATCTGTAGTGTCGACAATGGCACCGATGACTGCTTCTGTGTCTTTTTGGTATTTTCCACTGCCTTTTTCAATTAATTTATGGACACTGGGGTTGTAAGCCTCTTTCATCCAAAAATACAACACCACACCTTGATTAACAAAACGTTTAACTAAAACCACATCATCTTGAATAAACAAATCATCCTTTTGAGTGATGTGATTATAACTGATTTCTTTGTCTACACGTTTAGACCGTGCAAAGCGTTTACGTAACTCTTCTTTTGTTATTTCAACAGAAGCCTTTTCACCAACAGGGCTTTGAGCAACTTTGGCAGTTTCGCTCACTGCATTATTTACAGCCACACTTTTAGCTTCAACCTTGGCTTTGACCTCTGGTTTTACTGCTTCTTTGGGTGCAGACCTGACATTAGGTACAGCGATATCAATTTCTCCAATATCTACAAGCAAATCATTTGAATTACTTTTAATTTCCAAGTCACCAAATTCTGGGGCTTCTACATCGGTATCGATTTCAGGCTTGTCTATAATTACTTGTTTCTTAACAGTGGTTGAACCATTTGATGGAGACACTTTGGCCATTTTGGCTCCAACCGCAGCTGAAATGGCGATACTTTGATACAATGAGTCTTTAAAATTTACTTGTACGTCTCGTGCTCCTGAATCAGTCAAACCCGACCTGATTTTATTATGCCAATCCTTAGGAGCCGTAATTTTCAGTAACCAATTGTTTTTATCTGCTTGCTTACCTATTTCATTCATTTTGGAACTGAAGCTGGGTAATTTATATTGATCTTCAGTCATGCCCCAAGAAGGCAATTCTGCCAAGCTGATAAAACTCCAAATCAACATTGATATGATTGTGATTTTCTTCATTATTTTTCCTCTATACCACCGGTGGTCAATTTAATAGGATCTAAGATGGCTTTGATTTCAGCCTCGGTTAAATCCGTATTTTCTAATGTAACGTCCAATACAGAACGCTTCTCTTTATAAGCTTGTTTAGCAATTTTAGCGCCTAAGTCATAACCAATTACTGCATTCAACGCAGTCACTAATATTGGATTTTTGCCAACATTTTCACTGACATTTTCTAAATTCACTTGGAATCCTTTAATGGCACTGTGGGCCAATGCATTACTCGCAGTACTCAATATATGTATACTCTGCAACACGTTATATGCAATAACAGGTAACATCACATTAAGCTGAAAATTTCCAGACTGACCAGCAACTGTCACTGTAACATCATTCCCAATCACTTGAGCACAAACCATTGCCATGGCTTCTGGAATCACAGGATTCACTTTACCTGGCATAATACTGCTACCAGGCTGTAATGATGGCAATTCAATTTCACCTATACCAGACAAAGGTCCAGAATTCATCCAACGTAAATCATTGGCCACTTTCATTAATGTTGTGGCGATGACTTTTAACTGTCCAGACAATTCAACAATGTTATCTTGGGCACTGATACCATCAAATTTATTAACCATAGAGCTGAATTCAACACCAGTTTCAACAGACAATTTTTCAGCAAACAATGCACCAAAACGTGCATCTGCATTGATTCCTGTTCCAACTGCTGTGCCACCTTGTGGTAGTTGTGAAACACGTTTTAAAGTATCTTTCAAACGCGCCAAGTTGGTTTCTATGGTACTCGCCCACGTATTAAGCTCTTGTCCAAATGTAACAGGCATGGCGTCCATTAAGTGTGTACGTCCTGTTTTAACTACATTTTTCAACTCATTGGCTTTGGTGCGGCATACAGATACAAAATCTGTTAATGCAGGAATCAAAGCTTGTTCGACATTCAAAGTACAACTAACAGCAATGGCTGTTGGTATCACATCATTCGAACTTTGGCCCATATTGACATGGTCATTAGGGTGAATATATAACTCTGAGGTGCTGGATAAGTGTGAAATCACCTCATTACAGTTCATATTAGAGCTGGTTCCTGAACCTGTTTGAAATACATCAATCGGAAAATGTTGATCCACTTCTCCTGATTGAACCTTTAGAGCAGCCTGTTTTATGGCCTGACAAATGGTAGGCTCCATATGTCCTAAAGCCAAGTTAGCTTCAGCAGCAGCTGACTTAATTAATCCCAAAGCCTTGATAAACTCTCTTGGCATGGTGAGCCCACTGATAGGAAAGTTATTAATGGCTCGTTGGGTCTGTGCGCCATACAATGCATCCACGGGCACTTTCAATTCGCCCATGCTGTCTTTTTCTATGCGATATTCAGTCATAAATTTGGATGGTTTAAAAACGAGCCGAAATTATACGCGTAATAAACCGATAAATCGAACGAATAATAGTCAAAACTCAACAATGACTGTATTTTTTATGAAACCAGCACATTAGTAACATCGAATTAAAACATGAAGATATAACAAACAATTATTGTCAGCTGAACACAGGTTTTCAAGTTCATTTAACATTTTTAAAATGAAGAACCCTCCTGTGTTAAGAACTGTTTTTCAGCTTCACTTGATGTTCTACCCAGTATTTTATTGCGATGCGGATACCTTCCAAATCTATCGATAATAACTTTGTGCTTATGTTCAAACTCTAAATTATGCTCTAAACCTGGTTTGGAAAACATTTTTACCGCCAATTGATGAATAACTACTGATTCACTATGCATCAAAGGCATGTACAAGAATGATAATTTTTGAGGCTCCTCCAAAAATGTCAAATCTGCACCATTATCTATAGCTGATTGTGTTAAAGCCACTGCCAAATTATCATGAGCAAATGCAGCCGCTTGATTGCGATACATATTGCGAGGGAATTGATCCAACACAATAACCTCAGCCAATCGGCCTTCGGCTGTTTGGCGCCAAGCATACAGCTCACATTTGATTGCTTGAAGATACAATGATTCAAATCGATCCAAAATCATATCATCGAATTCAGCGTCCTTAATCCACCATTTTTCAGGGGTGATTTCTTTAAACCAAAAATCCAATACCCTTTGTACACCAATCATATCAGCTCCAGCACTTTTGTTTGACAAATATCATACTATACAGCAGCAACATAACAACAAAATTGCACTCAATATTGGCACGGCATAAAATTGATGCTCATAACAAACAACATGACTGTGATGTTTACTCCTGAACTTCTGTCTCCTGCTGGCAGTTTAAAAAACATGCGATTTGCTTTTGCCTATGGTGCCGATGCTGTCTATGCGGGTCAACCCAGATACAGTTTAAGAGTCAGAAACAACGAATTTAATTTAAATAATTTACAACAAGGCATTAATGAAGCTCACGCACAGCATAAAAAACTGTATGTAGTCAGCAACATCGCCCCTCATAACAGCAAGTTAAAAACTTTCTTACAGGACATTGAACCTGTTATAGCCATGAAGCCAGATGCGTTAATCATGTCAGACCCAGGGTTAATTATGATGGTACGTGAAAAACACCCAAAGATGCCTCTACATTTATCCGTTCAAGCCAATGCTGTTAATTGGGCTACTGTTAAATTTTGGCAAAATCAAGGTATTGAACGGGTGATATTATCCCGCGAATTATCACTGGATGAAATTGAGGAAATACGTTTCAAAGTGCCTGACATGGAACTCGAAGTATTTGTGCATGGGGCATTATGCATGGCTTACTCTGGCCGCTGTTTACTTTCAGGTTATATCAATAAACGCGACCCCAACCAAGGTACTTGTACCAACTCATGTCGATGGCAATACAATGTGCATCCTGCACAACAATTACCCACGGGTGATATTGTAGCAACAGCCCCAAATTTAGATGATCAAGATAAACTGGTGTTATTACAAGAACAAGGTCGTGCAGGTGAATACATGCCTACTTTTGAGGATGAACATGGAACATACATCATGAACTCAAAAGATTTACGTGCAGTGGAACACATTGAACGATTGGTTAAAATGGGCATTCACTCATTGAAAATAGAAGGACGCACCAAATCGTTTTATTATTGCGCTCGAACTGCACAAGTTTACCGCCAAGCAATAAATGATGCCGTAGCTGGGCGCCCATACAATGAGAAACTGGGTTTGACCTTGGAACACTTGGCACACCGTGGTTACACAGAAGGTTTTCTTCGCCGTCATCGTCATGATGAAACTCAAAACTATTCACAGGGTTACTCCAAAAGTGAAAGTCAGCAATTTGTTGGTGAAATTCTGGAGTATGATGACAGCGTTGGTTGGGTGAAGGTCGATGTAAAAAATAAATTCATGGTAGGCGACCAACTTGAAATAATGACCACAAAAGGCAACCACTCTTTCACACTACAAGCCATGAAAGACAAGAACAGAATCAACATCAACGACGCCAAAGGCTCTGGTCATGTGGTCTACATTTTAATAGATAAAAAATTAGACTTAAATCATGCCCTACTTATGCGTTATTTAAACCCAGCCCATTCCCTTTAACTTAAAGCAGAAACGACCATGGCACTATTGATAGAAAACAATTGTATAAATTGCGACATGTGTGAACCAGAATGTCCCAATGAAGCCATTTATTATGGCAAAGAAATTTATCAAATTATGGCTGAAAAATGTACTGAATGTGTCGGCCATTATGACGAACCCACATGCATCACAGTCTGCCCCATTGACTGTATCAGCAAGGATCCAAATAACATTGAAACCCAAGATCAGTTAATGGCAAAGTTCAATCGCATGCACAGAAGCTAGTATTTAGCCTCAGTCAATTGATCAGTTATTAAGCGTTTCAATGGTTTGATTTTATCACTGGCTCGTAACAACAAATCTCTGCCAATTTTGGCTGCAGTGTGATTCTGATTAAACAGAGTTACAATGGCATTGGTGCCATGGTAAAGTGGCCTACATAACTTCATGTGCTTGCTTCCATAATTTCTCAAAATGTCTGTACCATACCAACATTGGTGAAGCTGAAGGGCTGATTTGATTTCATTTGCCAATGTATAAGCCCCTTTCAAACCCAGATTAAATCCGTGAGCTGTCACGGGATGCATACCCACTGCCGCATCACCAATCACTGCATAACGGTTGCTATAAAACTGCTTAGCCAAGGTTGCGACCAATGGATATTGATACAACTTTGAATTGAATGACATGGCCCCAAATTGATACCCAAGCTGTTGCTCAAGACTTCTGGCCAAATCAGATATACCCATGTCAAGCAACTCAGCAACAAATTCAGATTTAAGTGTAATGACCACAGATACTTGTTGATTGTTTAATGGCAACAACGCGACCGTCCTGTCATAAAAGAAATATTCACTTGCTGTGTCATGATGAGACTTTTCAATTTTCATGGTAGAAACAAAACAAGTTCGACCAAAATCTAACATACTGGTAGCTATGCCCATTTGTCTTCTGGTTTCAGAAAATCGACTGTCAGCAGAAACAACAAAATCAGCTGTGATACAAAGACCATCACTCAATTCAACCCAAGCATGCTGTTTATTTGTTACTAAAGATTTAACGGTTTGATCAGTCATTATGTCAACATTGGCATGTTGCTTAGATAATTCATAGGCCGCTTTTTTGATTTGGTGATTGGATACCATAAACCCCAATTGTGCTTTATCAGTATCTAAATGTGAAAAATGCAATGATCTTTTGATACCACCATTGAATACTTTAGCTTCTTTGATTAAAGACACATTTTTCTGAGGTATCAATGACCACATACCCAATGATTTCATTATTTTTTTTGACGTGTGCGTTAAGGCTATTTCCCTGCCATCATATTCAGGCTCTGCCAATTGTGATTGTGTTTGTTTATCAATCACCAAAATACTGAGATTTGTACCACCCAATGCGGAAGCCAAACTGAGACCAGCAGGTCCGCCACCAATTACAATCACATCATATTTCATTTGATGACCAGAGTAAAAAAAGATGATTTTACATGGGCTAAACAGGACATCAATTGACACATGTCAAATCTATTAAATAATTCCACAACTAACTATTTAAATCACCAATTTAACCCATATATATGTTCAATAAACATTCATTTAAACATCAAACAGGAGTCTTTTTATGTCATTTGAATTACCTGCACTACCTTATGCTGAAAACGCGTTAGAACCACATATTTCAGCAGAAACATTACAATACCATTACGGTAAACACCATGCCGCATATGTCAACAACCTTAACAACCTGATTAAAGACACTGAATATGAAGGTATGTCTTTGGAAGACATCATATTGAAATCAGATGGTGGCGTATTTAATAATGCGGCACAAACTTGGAACCACAGCTTTTATTTCAATGGTTTTTCACCCAATGGTGGCGGTGAACCAACTGGCGTACTTGCTGAAAAAATAAATGCCGCATTTGGCAGTTTTTCTGCATTTGTTGAAAAATTCAATCAAACAGCAATGACCACTTTTGGTTCAGGCTGGGCATGGTTAGTACAAAACAAATCAGGTGACTTAGAGATTGTTAACAGTTTCAACGCCGGTAATCCTCTGACATCAGGTTTGCATCCATTATTGACTTGCGATGTATGGGAACATGCTTATTATGTTGATACACGCAATGACCGTGGCGCTTACCTGAAAAACTTTTGGGAAATTGTTAACTGGGATTTTGTTGCCAAAAACTTAAAATAAATTAAAAGCATAACAACCAGCAAACACCTTTGAGTGTTTGCTGGTAATTTAACCACAGCAGTCTGATGTTTCACGATTTTTTTAAATCCCATACATCTATTATTTTCATGGTGAAAGTCACTCTATTTGAATGACAAAAATTCAATTAACAGCTTTAACCTACACTCCCAAAATTCAACCCGTATTTTCAAAAAAATGATTATTGGGCCATGCAATATTCATCACTCATTTGAACATAACAGGTGCCAAACAATTTTAAACTCATAAAAAAGCCGCATTTCTGCGGCTAAATTAACGCCAAAAGCATTCTACCTAGCTAACCACTGTTGCACTTGGTTTCGAATTATTCTCAGTCTTGGTAATGGGATTACTTGTGCGTTTAAATAATTTATTTATCCCCTGCTTTATATCCAATCCGATTCCATACAAAGACGGCACCATCAACAAAGTAACAAAAAAGGCCATAAAAACACCGAAAGCCAAAGACACCACAATGGGCTGAAGAAATGCGGCTTGAATCGATCGTTCCATCATCATAGGAACCAAGCCTATAATGGTCGTCACTGAAGTCAATAAAATTGGACGAAATCTGGCCACACCTGCCTCTACAATAGCCTCTCTGGCATCCATACCTTTTTCTCTTAATTTATTACAACAGTCCATCAAAACCAAATTGTCATTAATCACCACACCAGCTGCAGCTGCAATACCGAAATAACTGAATATTGCCATTGTCATATCTAAAACGGCATGCCCAACTACTGCACCAACAAAAGCAAATGGGATAGCAACCAATATTAAAATGGGCTGTGAATAACTTTTAAAAGCAACAGCCAATAATGTGTACATGGCGAAAAATGCCATTAAATACAAACCCATAACTTCTTTTATGAATCTGGCCTCACCTTCAGCTTGTCCGACAGAACCACGAATGATTCCTGGATATTTAGCATCCCAGGCCGGGAAAAAGTTTTCCTCTAAATCTTGATTAATGTCATCACGCACATCATCTTTTAAATCGGCACTGATACGCGCCGCTCGATTTCCATTCCATCGCTGAATACTTTTAATTCCTGGCGCATATTCTAAATTAGCAACAGCTAACAGAGGCAGTTCCCGTCCATCGTGCGTCCTCACATAAAAGTTGTTTAAACTCTCAATGGAACGCCTTGATTCAATCGGATAACGGACTTTAACTCGAACATCCTGTCCATTACGCGGCACCCTTTGAACTTCCTCACCGAAATATGCTTGACGAACCTGTTGATTGATGTCTGCCAAAGTTAATCCCAATTTAGTTGTACCTGGTTTTAAAGTCAGTCTGATTTCCTCTGATGCACCTTCTAAATTATTACGAACATCATACAAATTTTCATAAGTTCTTAATTGTTCCTCTAATTCACTGGTTGCTGCTCTCAACGTGTCCAAATCTGGGTGTCTTATAGATAATTCAAATCCAGGATCATTGTTACCTTGTGTGTACTGTACTGACACTTCTTTGGCATCAGGCACATCACCCATCAACTCACGCAAACGCACTGATGCTTCTTTAGCTGACATGTTTTGAACAGCTTCAGGGCGCTCTTCAGGAGGTGTCAGTTTGACAATGGCTATAACACTGTCACGTCTAGAACGTGTATACCAGTTCTCAATCAAACCACCTTGACCGTCTGTTTTGGCATTAATTTCCTTTTCTAAATTTTTTTCAGCTGTTTGTAACTGTGCCAAAATTTCAAGAGCTCGACTGTAAGGAGCCCCCTCGGGCAACTCTACATTTACAATGATTTCATCAGATTCAATATCAGGCATAAAGCTTTTTTTAACCAAACCATTAGCAAACATACCAAACCCAACAATCAAAATACCAACAAATAGACTGGTGGTCAAATAACGGTGTTTGAGTGACCACATACCTATTTTACGGTAATGCTTGTTAGCAAAGTTGATGATGCTTTGAGACAATGCTTTTTGCATTCGACCAAAACGGTTTTGATCCTTTCGTGGTTTCATCGATGACAAATGCGATGGTAAGATTAACAAAGATTCTATCAAAGAAAATGTCAAAGCCAGTATCACCACCCAAGTGATGTGTCTGGTAAACTCGCTGGTTGAGCCTCCCAGAAACAACCAAGGCATGAATGCCATTATGGTTGTTAACACACCAAATATAACAGGTTTAGCCACTAACTGCGCGCCTGATATGGCAGATTCAACCCCACCACCCAGTCGATTTGACTCACTGTGTATACCCTCACCAACTACAATGGCATCATCCACCACAATACCAAGAACCAATAAGAAAGCAAAAGTTGACAGCATGTTTAACGAAACATCAACTGAAGGTAAAAATACAAAAGCGCCAGCATAGGCGGTGCCAATGCCTGCTGCCACCCAAAAAGCCACCTTAGGCCTTAAGGTCAACATCAAAATTACCAGCACCAGTAACAAGCCCATAATGGCTGAACTTCCAATGGTTTCCATTCGACCTTTAAAATCCTCAGCCTGGTCATTCCAAAGTGTTAATTCAGCACCGGCAGGCAAGCTGTCTTTTCTTTTAGCAATCCAATTCCTAACTGATTCTGATGCCTTAACAATATCCATAATCTCTGTGGTCATAACTTGTATTAACACACCAGGTTCACCATTTAACGTAGCCAATATGGGATTGTCCTCAAAACCATCAATCACAGTAGCCACATCCCCTACTCGAATAACACCACCATCAGTGGTTTCTTTAACAATTATTTCAGCAAACTCTTTCTCAGTATCAGCCTGGCTACGAACTTTTAATTGATAGGTACCCACTTCAGTTCTTACTGTCCCTGAAGACTGGTTCATTGAACTGTTTCGAATGGCATTGGCCACATCTGAAAAAGTCAGGCCGTATCTTTTTAGTGCATCCTCACCGACTTCAATTGAAATTTCTTCTTCACGAGTACCAAACAACTGAACCACAGTGATGGCGGGTAATTGAGCCACTTCTCTGCGTAAAGTCTCAGCCAGTCGTTTCAGCGCTCTTTCGCTCAAATTCCCATGAACAGCAATTCTGATAAATTCATCACGGTTAACCCATTGTTGCACAATGGGCTGTTCTATATCAGTAGGAAAACTTGATATAGAATCAATACGAATTTTCACGTCATTCATGAATTGGTTAAAATCAACCTGCTGTTCGGCCAAAATGGACACTTGACCAAACCCTTCACCAGAATATGATCTGACCCATTCAATGGCATCCAAATCACTGACTGATTCTTCTATTCGCGCCACCAATTGTTCTTCCACATCTTGAGGAGATGCTCCAGGCCAATTGACATTTATTTGTAATCCAGGGAATCTGACTTGAGGGTCCATTTCACGTTCCAAAGAATTGAAACCTATAAATCCCGCTACGAATATGCCAATCATCACTAAATTAGCAGCTACAGAGTTATGTGCCCACCAAGCAATTAAACTATTCATAAATCCTCCTTACAGTTGAGAAACCAATTCAGGTTTAGTTGCATTCTTTTGAATGGGTTGCACTAACATACCTTGGGTTGCATTAGGAACTGTCGATACAGCTACTTTTTCACCCACCTGGACACCGGCATTAAGCAACACTTGCTCTTTTGATGTTGACATCACTTCAACTGACCTAATGTCTAATTTATTATTGGTATCAACCACATATACTTTGTCAGCATTACGTAATGCATCCCGAGGAATCACCATCGCTTGTTTAGTATCCACACCTTCAATGCTGGCATGAACAAACATACCAACAGCTAAAGGAACACCAAAATCTGCTCCTCTGCCATAAGGGTCATTCACCTGAGCAGTGGCATAAATTAATCGTGATTGTTGATCAACTGCGGCATTTACTCTGACAATACGACCTTGCCATTTATGCGTTGAACGTCCCATATTAGCAGTAAATTCAACCACAGGCCCTTGACCTTCTGCTGCCATATAACCCATTGGCAAATCCAATTCTGTTAACTGCAAATCGGTTAAAGGCAACTTAACCTCAACCGTATCAACAGCAAAAACCCGACCCAATGGCGTACCAGCAGTGATGTATTGACCCAGTCCTACCAACTTATTTACCACACGACCATTAAAAGGTACTTTAATTTCTGTGCGACTGACATTCAATTGTGCTTCTTTCAAATCTGCTTTAGCAGCTCTTAAGTTCGCTTCTGCTTCCAAGACCTGAGGCTTATTTAGAGCAAATGCAGATGGTGTAACATCACCTCTTTTTTGGAGCCAAGTGTCTTTTTTCATTTTTGCATTGGCTAATTCGCGCTCCAAACCAACTTCAGCAGCAGCCACTTTGGCTTCTGCACGAATCACTGCGACTTTATAATCGGTGTCGTCAATTTTAATAAGTGTGGTTTCTGAATTAAATTGAGCACCTTCAGCAAATGAGTCTGAAATTTTAACCACATGTCCAGTGACCCTTGAAATCACATCTATTTCTGTTTTTGGTTTAACTTCACCCTGAGTATGTACACCTGGCGTAATTTCCTTGGACTGAACTTCATCAACATACAATGAAATTAATCTTTGTGGATTTTCTTTTTTTTCAGGTTCTGGCTTTGATGCTGCCAATGATTGGACAATATAAAAACTAACGATAATAACGGCGATTGGTGCTGAAATCTTAACTAATTTATTCACGGTTGGTTCCTATAATTTAAAAGTATATGGCTGATAAACGCAGGAACAAAAAGATAGTTACAAAGATTTTTACAATCAGTACTTATGACCTATACAAAGATTAAGTAAAGAACCTAATTCAACTAATCAAGTTGCTCCCATTTAATTAGTTTAATTATTTGAACATGGATACCAGCCTAAATTCATGGGCTAATAGTCATTCATTACGGGTTCTTTCGTAGGCCAATAGTCATGTTTACATATCCATTCATGACTTTCGTCCTATGCAAACGCAGTTATTGAATAACTTGATGATATGCTGACAATATCATCTTAGACACAGAATACAATCAGTTGAGTAATTTGAAAAATCAACGCAAATGGCTGAATCAACCAAACATGCCTGATTTTTTAACACATTCGTTATAAAATCAGACACGTTTGGCTGTTGAATGATTATGCACCGATTTATATATATTGAAGTCGTTCCATCAATACTTATCAACCAAAATCAATGAATCGAGTTTTCACATTCTGATTGGTCAATTTTCTTACACTGACCATTAATGTGTAGTTTCCAATCTTTAATCGGCTGATTGCCCTCTGCAGTAATAGTTGATGTATTCAAATAACTGGTGAGATAATACAATCTTTGGATGTCATCTTTTTCAGCGGGACCTATTGTGGCATCACTAAAACGATCTTGAAGATAGACCGGAGGAATAGACTGATTAAACAGATTAACTTTGACATAAGCTACTGATTTCAATTGCTCATTATTCAGTTTAATTTGATACCTGATGCGATCACTGCCTGTTTTATTTTTGTCAAAATAATCTTCATCTTTAGCCGCGTTTCCAATCAGTACTCCCAACATCTGAATATAAGGTGATTTATTCTCTAAATAAAAGTCAGGGTCAAAACCTTTTCCTCTTATGCGATTGTCCTTAACGTCTGTGACACGTCGTAAAAATGAAGTGGTGTTATTACCTAAGGAATCTCTGATAATTTCTTGGTATATCTGTACTTTATTTTGCGCATCAATAACTTCATAATGTGGCTGATAAGCTGTTTGCCCCTCACCGCCTTTTTCTGAAGCCAATGGCTGTTCTGATAAGCCTTCGAGGATAACCCCTAACTCATTGGTTCTGCCTGAAGCCCAAATGGCTTGATTATTTTTATCATATACAATGGTTTCTAAAAACATACGACGGAATCCCACTCCAGATGGTAAAAAATGGCCAGTTAAGTTTTCAACTTCAACTTCAACATTTAATAAATTATCATCAGTTAAAACAATGGATTGTATTGCAACATTGGCAGTTTGGTTTTTGGCCATTTCAATCATTGAATCACGACCTGTTATCAGTGCCGGCTGGACATTTGAATTAACCATATAATCCATCTGGCGCAACCCTAATAACATCGGAAATTGTTGAAACATTTCATTTAAAAACACATTTAAACCGTGCAAAGAATGACGAGCAAAAGTATCTCTTGGAGTCAATGTGATGTCATCATCAGGTAAGCGGTGTGTGGTGGGCGCAAAATCACTACTTTCAATGTTGGCTATTTTCATGCCTTTCAGTTCATTGTGCGTATCACCCACTTTAAAATCAGTTGGCATATGACAATCTTGACAACTTTGGAAACTGCCTTTTTTAGAAAAGTCTGAATTGACCCATTCGAGGTGTGTGGTTTGTTCGTATGTGGCGTTGACTTTTTGTCCGTCTGGTGCTTGGTGATAATGCGGAGAACCATCATTGTTAAACGTAGGCAGTAAAATGTTATGACAAGAACCACAAATATCTGAATCACTGATTTGGCTAGCAAAAGTCGGTGAAATGTCTAGTGCATTTTGCATGGGTTTTTGAATAATCGATTCAGTCTCATAAGGCCCCACAACTTGGCCTGGCTCATTGGTAACAAAATTACCTGTATATCCAGCTTCGGTACCCAAACCTTCCTTATCGATTTGATGACATACCATACAAGAAATACCATCTCTGGCCAATGCACCGTATTGAGCATCATGATTATTGGGTAAATTATTTTGCCATTTTGTCACTGTAGATTTTGCAAAAGGTTTTCCAAATGGCACCCCTTCTGGAGGTGGCACCGCAAACAGACTTTTACAAGCATCAGAGGGTCCACTGTCAATGGCCTGTTGTCTTTGTCCCATAACCCCATGACAGTGTAAACATGTATTCTCTATACACTTTTTATTTTGTGGTAAGTGATTAGTTTCACTTTGTAGTTGTGAAAAAAAGATGGGATCTCTACCTGCCAACCCCATTGGCGACACACGCCATTCACCATAAGGAGAAACATTTATTTTCTGTTCACTGTTGGCTTTATCGATTAACATGTTGGCCTCTGCTGAATTAGCATAAGTGGCATCATGACAATTAATACACTGATCTGAAGTCAAATACTGATCTAAATCATTCTGACGTGACAAATGATGATCATAAGTTTCAGCAGGCAACCTCAAATCCCAAGCTTGACTAAATGCATCAATTTCAAGCTGCCCAAAATATGTGACAAAATCTTTATTAATTTGAGACAAAGGCATACTGAATGGGTTGTTTGTATTTTTTGCTTTCAACTTACCTTTTCGGTCATTTTCCACCTCTAATATTTGACTGTGTAAACTGTCTTTCAGTTCTTGTGGTTCAGAACTTTTCTGGGTTTCTGGATACCATTTATAACGCAAACCTTCGCTGACAATATTATCTAATGATGAAAATGTTAAGTTATTGATGGCAGTGGCGTGACAATTAATGCATGCAGCACCATAAAGACTATAGGGGTAAGCCACAGTATTGATTTTACTGTTGTCACTGAACAGGTAGCCGGTGGGATACCAATTTGAATTTCTATTCACTGGACTACTGGGAACATTAGGTTCCCAGGTAAAAGCCGATTTATCTGCTATGGGTGGATTGCCATCACCATTAACGCCATCTAGCACCGATGGTGTATTGGTTGGGTTGGCCCAATACCAACGGTCATGAGTTAAACCTGTCCGATACATGACTGTCCAAGAGTCTGGTAATCGCTCTTTATTATCAGGGATGCTCATACAATTATCAGGCTTGATAATTCCTAGTTCTGAATTGATACTGGCCATTTCTTTGATAACCATGGCTCCATTTGGCAATTCACTTTTCCGATCACCACACATCCATACAACCATCTCAGGAGAGTAATACACCCTGACTGCTGGATGTACACCATAGCTCTTTCCTTTGCCAATTTCACCCACATAAGGCCCTGTCATGCGCCAATGTTTGTCACTGGCCCAATGCAATTTATTGTCGTAATCCCTGCCTCTCAGAAATTTTCTTAATTGATCATCAAATGCATTTTTTTTATCAAGTTGTGTAACCTCTGCGGGCTCAAGTGTAAAACCGATGTTAGCGCGCCAATTCAAAGCCTCTGAAGAAGGCTTGTTACTGTCGCACCATTTGTCAATTTGTTGTTGAATTTCCGTCTCAGAATCAGACGAACAGACCCAATCGGCTGGATTTTCTGGCAATTGCCCCCGAACAGCAGCTGATGAAAAAAACAACACCACTAAAAACGTGTGTTTGAAACGCATGATATACCCCCAATTTTGGTTTTATTAAACTACCACACGCACACAACCATTATGTTCACTTATTCAGATAAATGCAAGATGATTGTAATATTTAAAACATCACTGTTTTGTTAAAGACATGCATTGGTTCAGTCAATTAAAAGTGATTGAACTTGTCCTTTTTGGTTTGTAAATAACTGTTATTGTGAGGGTTGTGACCTACCTGTATTGCAATACGTTCAGTAACCTCTACACCTTGAGATTCAATAGATTGTATTTTGTCGGGGTTGTTGGTCATTAATTTGATTTGCTTAACTCCGAGGTATTGAAATACATCACTGAGCATGTCGTAATTGCGATTATCTGGCGGATGACCTAATTTGACATTGGCATCAAAAGTATCAAAACCTTGATCTTGTAAATGGTAGGCCTTGATTTTTTCAGTTAAACCAATCCCCCGTCCTTCTTGTCTCAAATAGATGATAATACCTTTTTTTTGTTTGGCTATTTGACTCATTGCGAAAGCCAATTGTGGACCACAATCACAACGTAAACTGAACAAGCCATCTCCCGTTAAACATTCTGAATGCACACGAGTTAACACCACATCTGATGGTGTGATTTCACCTTGAGTTAATAACAAATGCTCTTGCCCTTTGTGTTCAAATACATGAATCGTAAATTCACCATATTCAGTCGGTAATTTGGCCTGAGTAATGAACTGTGTGTTATTGGTTTTCACTGTCATTTTGATAAGTCTTGCTGTAACCTTAATAAAGAAACAGCCGCCTGTGCAGCTTCTTTACCCTTATTTTCCTTGCCCATGCTCTCATCCACACTAGAACGAGCCAATGCCTGTTGCTCATTTTCAACAGTCAAAATGCCATTACCAATGGGCATATTATTTTTTAGAGATACATTCATGATGCCACGAGCACTTTGCTCACAAACATGGTCAAAGTGTGCTGTTTCACCTCTGATAACAGCACCTAATGCCACCATCGCATCAAAACGTTTGGTTTGTGCCAACATCTGACAAGCCAAAGGCACTTCTAAGGCGCCTGGCACATCAAAACGCTCGAATTCAATATTTTCTCGAACCAAGTAATCAACAGCTCCTTGGTATAAACCATCACTGATGTGTCTATAAAATGGTGCAATAATAACCGCTACTTTCATTGTGTCATCTCTCGTAAGTTATGAATTCAGTAATTTCAAGCCCAAAACCAGACAAAGCTGGAAAACGAATTTCGGGGCTCATCAGTTGCATTTTCCCAACATCCAGGTTTTTCAATATTTGTGAGCCAATACCCACATTTTGGTAAGCATAGTTTTCTTTACTTTTTCTGGCGCCAATTTCATCAATTTCTATAGGGACTGATTCATTCGAATTGAGTACCACCATCACACCACTGCCCTTTTCTGCAATGGTTTTCATGGCCCTTTGAGCTGTCCAATAATCATCTGCGGAATTTATGCCACGTAGCTCACGAAAGAAATGCCCATATTGCACCCTAACTGGTACAGACTGATTTGGACTCAACTCGCCCATATAAAAGGCCAAATGTTCCGTATCTGTGATGTTGTCTTTGAATTTTTTGACTTGAAATTCACCCCATTGTGTAGCATAAGTAAATTCATCCTCTACAGCAACAGTAGTTTCATTCATCATGCGGTATTCAATCAAATCCGCAATGGTACCAATTTTGATTTGGTGCCGTTTTGAAAACCTAATTAAATCCTCACGTCTGGCCATACTACCATCTTCATTCATGATCTCAACAATGACCGCAGCCGGTGTACGGCCTGCTAATTTAGCAATATCACATCCGGCTTCAGTGTGACCGGCCCTAGCCAACACCCCACCTTGTTCTGCCATCAAGGGAAAAATATGTCCTGGCATGACCAAGTCAGCTGGTTTGGCATTCACTTTGACTGCATCTGCAATGGTCTTGTATCGATCATAAGCTGAAATCCCAGTCGTAATCCCTTCAGCTGCGTCAATTGAAACAGTAAAGTTAGTAGCTAATTGCGCGGTATTTCTATCAACCATCAAAGGCAATTCTAGTTGTTTACAATGAGCTGGCATTAAAGTCAGACACAACAATCCCCTGGCATGAGTGGCCATAAAGTTAACCACTTCAGGTGTGATTGCATTGGCAGCAATCAATAAGTCACCTTCATTCTCTCGATCTTCATCATCCATCATAATTACCATCTTGCCGGCTTTGATGTCTTCAATCAATTCTACAGTGCTATTTAGTTCTAAACTCATGATATTCTCCGCTTTTTAAGCGATTTAGTTTAAGTGTGGGGCGAGCATTTTTTCTACATATCGTGCAATGGTATCAACCTCGATATTGACATCATCATCTACTTGTAAATCACCCAAGTTGGTGTGTTGCATGGTGTGTGGTACCAAATTAACTGAAAATACGTTTTGGTTCACTGTATTCACAGTCAAGCTGACACCGTTGATGGTAATTGATCCTTTATTTACCACATATTTTTGTAAATATTCAGGGACATTAAACTCAAAAACTTCAGAACGCGCACTGGGTGTCCGACTGATGCATCGTCCTATTGCATCAACATGTCCCGAAACCAAATGACCACCCAGTTGATCCTGTAAGGTCATTGCAGGTTCCAAGTTCAGTCGACGACCTTTAATCCATTGGTTAACCGTGGTTTTATTTACCGTCTCAGTTGAAACATCCAGTACAACTTCATCTCCATGCTTTTGGGTGACAGTTAAACACACACCATCCATAGCTATAGAGTCCCCTAAATGGATGCGTTCTGGCGCTTTAAAACAAGTCTTAACTCTGAAACGTAAATCACCTGAAAGTTCTTTTCTTTCAACAACTTCACCAATAGACTGAATAATTCCTGTGAACATAATTTTTATTTGACTAAAGCGCGAATACGCCAGTCATCTCCTACGCGTTTAAATGAGATGGGCTTTATATGGTGTCTTTGTGACATTTCTTCAATATTTATTTTGAACAAAGGACGCGCAGTAGAACCCATAATAACTGGCGCAATATATATCAACAATTCATCTATCAAACCAGCCGACAACATGGCACCAGACAATGTTGCGCCCGCTTCAACCAAAACTCCATTAATTTCTTGCTGACCTAAAAACTGCAACACTTTCAACAAATCCACTCGGCCTTCACCATTGCTCATTTGTTCAACATGAAAACCAGCAGTTTCCAATGCATCAATTTTTTGCTGATCTTGACTAGCTGTTACAATCAACACCCGACTCGGGTCATACATAATTTTAGCGTTAAGAGGTATGCGTAAATGACTGTCAATGATGAGCTTTAATGGCTGCTTTTCATCAAAATCATGTGGTAATTTTTTATTGGATTTAGAAAACGAATCAGGTCTGACCGTCATCCTACAATCATCTGCCAATACCGTTTCTATTCCAGTAATTATGGCGCCACTGCGACCTCGCCAATACTGTACATCTGCTCGGGCTTTTTTTCCTGTAATCCAATAACTCTCACCACTGGCCATCGCTGTTCTTCCATCCAGTGACTGAGCCATTTTACAGCGCACCCAAGGCAAGCCAGTTTGCATGCGATGTAAAAACCCTCTGTTTAACTCGGTGCCCTTATTTTTCAACACACCTGTTATCACTTCTATACCAGCTTCTTTTAATTTGGCATAGCCTTTTCCGGCTACCAGAGGGTTAGGATCGTCATTACAAACCACTACAGTTTTAACCTTGGCTTTTATCAAAGCTTCGGCACAAGGTGGGTTTTTACCATAATGACTACAAGGTTCTAATGTTACATAAACGGTCGACCCTTCAGCATCACTTTGTGCCTTATCTAAAGCAAGAGCCTCAGCATGCGCCTCTCCAACACGCCGATGATAAGCGGTTGCAACAACCCGATCATTTTTAACAATAACACAGCCAACTCTTGGGTTTGCACCTGTAGTAAAAACTCCTTTTGCAGCCAGTTTTAAGGCTTTTTTCATGTATTTCTTGTGTGTACTCTTGTGCTTCATTAAGTGGTCAAAGATAATGGTATCTCATTTAAATTAGACGTGCATTTTAACAGCCTGAAGTACTGGCTGCGACACAAAAGAATCATGAACCCTGTAAAATTTAGACACATCATTGCCAACGCACTGCTTGAAGACATCCAGACGGGTGACTTAACCAGTGAAGCCATTTTCCCAGCTGACCAACAATGTGAGGCCAAGCTGATAGCTAAACAAGCTGGTGTCATCGCTGGCTTAGAGGTATTTAAACAAACCTTTTTGCTGTTTGATTCTGATTTACAGATAGAACTGTTGTTTCAAGATGGAGATACCTGTAATGACCGTGACATGATTGCCAAAATTAGCGGCTCAGTACTGTCAATTTTGGGTGCAGAACGCGTGGCACTAAACTTATTACAACGCATGAGCGGTATAGCTACATTGACACATCAATTTGTAAAATTAGCTGAAGGTAAATGTAAAATCCTAGACACACGCAAAACAGCACCCAACCTGAGGGTACTAGACAAGTGGGCCGTAGAACTGGGTGGTGGCGTAAATCATCGCCATGGTTTATATGATATGGCCATGTTAAAAGAAAATCACATCAAAGCAGCTGGCGGTATCACTCAAGCAGTTAATCAATTACTGAAATATGACAAGCACAAAAGACCAATAGAAGTCGAAGTGACCAATTTAGATGAATTACGTGAAGCATTGACCTGTCCAGTTGACCGTATTATGCTTGATAACATGGATAATAAAACCATGTCTGAAGCTGTAAAAATCACAGCAGATAAAATTGACTTAGAAGCCTCTGGCAACGTTTCCCTTGAAACCATCAAAGGCATTTCATTAACAGGCGTAGACTATGTTTCTATTGGCGCATTGACTCATTCGGTCAAAGCCATGGACTACAGCTTATTAGTAGTTTGAGAATCATACAATGAAACAACCAAATGTAAACATTGCATTAGCACAACTTAATGTCAAAGTTGGCGATTTATCAGGCAATAAAAATTTGATATTAGAAGCCATCGCAGCAGCCAAAAATAACCAGGTAGACATATTGGTTCTTACTGAGTTGGTGGTATGTGGCTACCCGCCGGAAGATTTGTTATTTCATCAACAATTTTTGGATGATTGTTATGATTCAGTAAGAACCATTGCTGACCATTGTACAGATTTGGTGGTGATACTTGGCTTTCCTCGGAACCACCCTAATGAACCTGAGCTTCTTCATAATTCCGCGGCTTTGATACAAGATGGCGTCATTAAAATGGTATATGACAAACACAAATTACCTAATTATTTGGTATTTGATGAAAAGCGCTATTTTACACCAGGGCAACACGATGGCATTGCCGAAATAAAAATCAATGGACAATTAGTAAACATTGGCATCACCATTTGTGAGGACATTTGGTATGAGGCTGAACCCGTAAAACACCAAGCAAAACAAGGTGTTGATCTTTTGATTAACATCTCAGCTTCACCTTATGCAACAGGTAAAATTGCTGGCCGCATTGAGATGTTACAAAAACACGCCCAAACATTTTCCACTCCCATCATATATTGTAATTTAGTTGGTGGCCAAGATGAATTGATTTTTGATGGCACCAGTTGCGCCATTGACGCCATGGGAGAATTAAGGGTACTGGCTCCTTCATTTGATGCCGCATTTTGTACGGTTAATTTCTCCCAAACCCAAACACAATTAACCCAACCCGAGTCTCCACTTGCGGAGTTATATGATGCACTGGTGACCTGCACACGCGATTATTTTCAAAAAAATGGTTTCAGTAAGGCGGTTTTAGGATTATCTGGAGGGATTGATTCAGCATTAACTGCTGTTATTGCAGCTGATGCCATTGGTGCAGAAAACGTCACAGGTGTTTTGATGCCGTCCAAATATTCTTCGGACCACTCAATCAAAGATGCACAACTTTTAGCTGACACGTTGGGAATACAAAGAGAACTGGTTCCAATTAAAACCATGCACGAATCATTCCATTCCTTTTTAGAGCCTTTATTCAATCACTTATTTGACGATTATTTTCATCAACAAACAGATGAGAATATTCAAGCCAGGATACGCGGAGTATTATTGATGGCCTTTTCCAACAACAGCAACGCCATTTTATTATGCACCAGTAACAAAAGTGAAACCGCGGTGGGCTATACCACCTTATATGGCGATATGGCAGGTGGTTTTGCACCAATTAAAGATCTGTTCAAATGCCAAGTCTATGCTTTATGTGAATACCGCAATGGCATAGATTCAGCAGGACCTGTCATACCTCACAACACCCTGACCAAACCACCATCTGCCGAGCTCAGACCCGACCAAAAAGATTCAGATTCTTTGCCTGAATATGAAGTATTAGACGAAATTCTCAAAGCATATATACACCACCATAAAGACGCTGAGCAAATTGCAAAAACCTTAAACCAAGATTTGGCTTTGGTTATCAAAGTACTGAAAATGGTAGATAGAAATGAATACAAACGTCAACAAGGAGCCCCTGGCCCTCGCGTTACCCAAATGGCATTTGGAAAAGACAGACGGATGCCAATCACCAATGGGTTTGTACACAACAAATCAACATGAAAAACGAACCCATATACACGCTGGTATTTGGACTTACCGCCGACCCCATACACAAAGGCCATGAACAAGTCATTTTGAATAGTTTTGAATTTACCCAAGCACATAAAATAAATATCGAATCTTTTATATTGCTCCCCACTTATCAACCCAATTTGGTGTCCAAAAAAAAACAACCCGAAACTGCTTTTGAACATCGATATAAAATGTGTGAATTGGTCGCCAGTGGTCTCAGAAATCAATGCAAATACCCCATATACGTATCCGATATTGAGAAACAGTTATATCTAAAAACGGGTCAAAAAAGTTTCAGCTATGAAAGTTTAAATGCATTGAATAAGAAGCAAATATTATTTATTCTCAGTGCCGATCATTTTTCAGGTCGATGGCCAGTTTTTCGAAAATGGCACCAATGGCAAGCATTGGTGAAAAAGAACGGCCTACTGATTCACCAACGCCCCAAACACAACATTAATTCCAGCTTTATAGAACAATTAAAAGAAATCAACCCAGCTGTGTATGTGGTCAAAGGACTTAACAACATTGATGTGTCATCCACAATGCTTAGAAACATGTTTAAAAAAAAGGGAGACATACCTGCCTCTTACATATCACAAAACATCTATCAATACTGTCTTCAAAATAAATTGTATGAAATACAGACTTAACTTTCAGCCACAGAAGTTATACCTTCAAATGACTTCTCAACCCGTCTGTATTCAACAAAGATCAAATTAAGGAAATTAGCTCGTGTTTACCATAAAGACTAATCTGTATATTAATAATTTTTATTGCATTTAAAACAAATTTAATTGACAAAAAACCTTTTAGTATTCACAGAACACTGCGTGTAAAAATAATACAAAAACTTTATTTCATCCACATATTTGATTTATAATAAATAGCATGCAACATTTCAGGGCAACAATTTTTACATGTTTGTCGTTTATCATGCTTTGTGTATTAACGGCATGTGCCCCATCATCTCGATTTACTTTAAAAAGCAACTACACAACTCAAGATTTATTTTTTGACAAGCCGTTTGGTACGCCATTACCACTTCCAACGCTTGAAGAAATATTTGAACTGACGCCCACACAAAAACAAGAATTCCTATCAACATATAACAGTGCCGCTTATCGTAATTTGTCAGACAGTCAACGCATCTTCAAATACTTAAAAAATAAATTAGAATATTTTAATTTTCATTCAGAAACATTAATGGCATCTGATGCTTTGGCATTGAATTCTGGAAACTGTATGTCATTAGCCATCCTCACCAAATCACTGGCTCAACTCACTCATGTAGGCATCAGTTTTGAACTGGCCAGAACCCCTCCCGTTTTCCAAAGAGAAGGAGGAATTAATCTCAGCTCTCAACACATCAGGTCAGTGGTTTATAGCAAGAATGCCAAAATGACCAAACAATTTATCAATCCCAATCAAAAAATAAAGATTGATTACTTTTCTACACTGGGAACCAGATCATTAAGAGGTGTGACTAAAAATGAATTCCACTCCATGTTTTATAGCAACCGAGCAGCAGAAGCACTGATAAAAAGCAATAAAACGTTGGCCTACTGGAATCTCAAAGAAGCTTTGAGATTAAAAGCAGATAATGTCATCGCTATCAATATGCTGGGGGTCCTCTATGACCAAATAAATTTAGACAACTATGCTGAACGTTCATTCCGCTATGGCTTGTCTATCGGAAAAGAGCAATTAGAGTTGCTAAACAATTATCACCACTTTTTATTACAAGCCAATCGAATTGAAGAAGCTAAAATCATTGAACAAGAACTCAATAATTATAATGACCCTGATCCATTTAAATGGATTGACATAGCCGACTCAGAATTAAAAAAACAAAATTACCATAAAGCCATCAACTTTTATGAGAAAGCCATAGAAAAGGCTGATTATTTACACCAGCCTTATGCAGGCATAGCCAAAGCCAATTATTTCTTGGGACGCAACAAACAAGCCATAAAAGCCATAAAAACAGCTATTGAACACGCCCACACACAACACACCACCTCCATCTATGAAGCAAAATTTAACTATTTAAAATCACACAAAAACCCTCAGTAACCCTCCCCCATTTTCACCCTGTTATTTTTGCTATGAGCAAGTTCAAAATTACTGAACATTCATCCCAAGACACCCCAATATCACGACACAATTTTTAACAAAAAAATAAAAAAATTAACCATAGTTCGTTATTATTTCGTTAATTTATCGTTAACCATAGCGTGACTAAAGAACATGCATTATATATTCGTGACTTAGGTCTCAGTTCACAAGATGCAATATTAAATGTAAACCAGTACATTATAGCTTTAATTTATTTGGAGCTAGTATGCACAAAACAATAATAATAGCAGGCCTAACAGCCTTATCAATAACAGGCTACTGTAAAACCAATAGTCACATATTAAAGCTTGAGGATGTGGCGCAATTACCACTTAAATTACAACAAGAGATTAAGTCACAGTACCCTGAAGCCCAATTAAGCATTCCGAAAGGTGTCGTCTCAACAGTCGCGACCATTGGAGGTGATGGTGGCTGTGATTTTAATTCATCAGTACGAACCACTCCCATCCAAGATGCCATAGATTCGCAATCCGTGACATACACAGAATTAAGAATTGTTGAAGATGTGTATGACGAGGAAAATATTACCTTAGAAGACAGAAACATGATCATCAAAGGTGGTTACGCCACTTGTGCAGATGCAGCAAATGACGTCATGAGCAGTCCTGATTCTTTAAGCACCATCATTCAATCATCAACAGATTCAAACCCTGTATTTAAAATTCAAGGTAACACAGGCAACAATCAAGTTAATTTTTATAATTTAACCATTACTAACAGTGGCGCATCCAATTGGTTCGGAGGTGCGTTCAGAATTAATAACGCCGACGCCAATGTGACACTAAACAATATCGCATTAACTTATAACAATGGACTTAGAGGTGGTGCCATTGCTGTCGCTGGTGATTCAGGCAACACCACTGTGTATTTAAACGGTGTAAGTATCAACAACAATTCAGCATTAGAAGGCGGCGGATTGTTTTGTAACAATCCCACAGCAAAAATAACCATTAATTCCAGCACTGGTTTAACTCATGGCATCTACAGCAACAATGCAACTGATGGTGATGGCGGTGGTGTTTTGGTTACAAATGGATGCGAATTCATCAGTTACCAAGGCACAAAAGATTTTCAATTATTTGGTGATGATTTACGGGGAATAAACTTTAATTCAGCAACAGGTAATGGTGGTGGATTAGCCGTATTAAATGGCTCAAGCGCTCAGCTTTATGGACGCAATAGTTGTGTACCTTTTCAGAACTTTTGGCTGTGTTTATTTGGCAACAACACCGATCCTGTTAACTTATTACTCAACACCGCTGACAGTGATGACACAAATGATGGCGGGATGGGGGGAGCCATATATGTATCAGGTCCAGGCAGTGAGCTAATTGCTGAAAATACAATGATGACAGCTAATTTTGCAAACGAAGGTGGTGCCGTTGCCACTGAAGATGAGGCTGTTGCTATTATCAAATCAGCCTTTGAAAATGAAGCAGGCTCTATTCCTTGTTGGCAACCTGGCGGATGTTCTGAAATCAATTCTAATTTTGCAGAAAATTTTGGTGGTGGACTGTATGCTGATTCAGCATCAGAGACTTATGTAATTAACACTCAAGTTAAAAGTAACCGCTCCGATACAGGAACTGCAGGCTATACCAGAGACAACAATTCAAAACTGAATTTCGAAGGCAGCTTGATTTTTAACAACGGTGATGATGGCAGTGGCGATTACAATGATCTCTATGTATTAAGGTCCTATAACAGTTCAAATTTAAGTGTTTATTATTCAACCATTGCAGATAATTTTTCAACCTCTCATGTCATTACAAATTATGATGCCCGTGTAGAACTGTACAAAAGTATTATACATGAATCTAATAATTTACCGATATACCTTGAAGCTGGCATCAATAATCCAACCAGAGTCATAGATTGTCTGGTAACACATGAACAAGATTCGTTAACAGCTACACGTGTTTTAGTGACTGACCCCAAATTTACTGACAGAGACAATCAAGATTACACATTAGTCGATAATTCACCTGCCATTGATTACTGTGACACCCAATGGGTCGCTCCGCTTTATACAGACATCCAAGGCAATGCCAGAAACATAGACTTACCTGTCATACCTGATGTTTACGGCTCAGTTGATGCTGGCGCTTATGAAAATGTAAGCTCAGACATCATATTTATCAATGGATTTGATTAAATTAAAGCGTATGACATTTGCTTGAGATATTAAGCAAAACCAACAAGATGCCAGTGATAAAAAATTACTGGCATCTTTTTATTTAGCAAATAAAAAAATCACACAATACACAAGTTCAGGTTCAATATTCACAATGCTTAGCCCACAGAACTCAGTTCATTCATTTTTTACTTGTGACGGGATATAAGCTAAACTAAGCCTTTATTTTTTATTCAATGGCTGCCTCAATGATTAACAACAACGACGTCTTTAGAAGAATACGTTATATTCTCAATATCCAAGAAAACCAAATCACAAAAATATTTAAACATGTGGACAAAGTTGTTACAGAAACTCAAGTCAAACATTGGCTAAAACGAGAGGCTGATAGTGGCTACTCAGAACTACCTGATGACGTATTGATAGATTTCTTGGATGCATTAATCATTGAAAAGAGAGGCAAAAAAGACGGCCCCACCATCAGATACAAACAAAAACTGAATAATAATCTAATCATCATGAAGATTAAAATCGCCTTTCACCTTAAATCTGAAGATGTATTAGAAATTATGGATTTAGCTGAATTTAAAATAAGTAAACATGAGCTCAGCGCCCTGTTTAGAAAACCAGATCACAAACATTACAGGGTTTGTAAAAATCAAATTCTTCGTAAATTCATGAAAGGCTTACAAATCAAATACCGCACCCCAAAACAACCCCCAAGCACGCAAAAACCAGCAGTACAAACTACTGAAAATGTCACTAAAACACCAAATAAAGATAAGTTAAAACTATCAACAAAGTCAAAGAATAACAAAACCACAACCACAACAAAAAACATTTGGAAAATACCAAAAAAATAAAATGTCTCATTATTTGAGACCTTAAAAATAAAACTATCCCTTTTATCAAGATGGTGTTTATGTTTAATCAAACATCATTTTATACTCGGGGGAAGTTATGAAATTTATCAGTATTCTTGTGTGCCTACTGTTTTTACTTACGTTAAGTGAGTCAAATGCTACAGTAGAATTCAATCGTAATGTCTATCCTGAAGTTATCTTTGGCTCTGGAAACACCAACGGTTCATTTACCACCAACCATGCCAACGGTATTGAAATTGGTTTACGTGCCAAAGCACCAAATGTTAGTCAAGTTAACTCAGCAGGGGATGCTCGGTATCTATGCACTTTAGCAGATACCGATCATGACAACAATTCAGCCACACCCAATCGTTGGAATTTTGACCGGGCCATAAATACAGACTTTGATGAAAGCAATGGTTCAGAACTAGACGAATATACATACGAACTGGCAATGGATGCAGACCCAGGTCCAGGCACCAGCTATTTAGTTTTCGACCCAGTCACAGCCACAGATGCCACACCCTTTTACAACCACAGCTTAGGAGACAACAACACAGGCAATGGCCAAGGTGTTGAAGCTGAGATTGAGCATCCATATTATCATTTTGCCAGTAACAGTATTTGGTTCCTTGGACACCAACTTGAATTGGGTGATGATTACCAAAGCCATGGTGTCATTATGTTGGTTGAAAGCTGGCTAAAAGAAGTGCTTAAAGCAGAAAAAATTCCTTATCGCTTATAAGCCATGAACAACTGTTAGAAAAAGGGTTCATGACAGCTGTTATGAACCCTTTTTATAATCAAATGATTAAACCATTATAAACAATTTGAAATACACTTAAGTTTCATTGTGATTTGTTTGCCAATTTTTTGCCAACATTTGACCCAAGTAATATCCCATATAAACAGCAATAAACCAGACCCAAAATGAAAAATATTCAGTTTTACCAATCCAATATACTGGCCAAGTAATGGCTGTAATAAAATTCATTATTGAATCAACAAAAAACTCAACCAAATTACCCAAAGTAATTGCGGCCAAAGTGGCAAAGACAGTGTGTTCACTGGTTAAAAAATCAATGACCTCATTGAATTCAACTACAAGGTAAGTTAATACAGCCATAACACCATAAAAGCCACCACCAAATTCAATCCACTTGCTCATCAAAACATTTTGCCATGACCATTGCTCCGCTTTTAACTCCTCTTTAAGCAGTTTTAAACCATCCTTGTTTTTATTTTGCACCACGTTTACTGCATCAGCATTTTTCTGTTTTAACAACACAAAAAACAACAAGAAGCTGACAGCGCCGCTAGCAAGGAGAGCCAAAAATAATTTCAAATAAATCATCTATATCTTATTTTCTGTCAAATACATATGGTCCCTTTTCAGCACCCCAAACTTGGACACCATCACTGTCAAATCCTTGATCCCAACTACTGATTCCTTTGCGACTTATGGTAACTTGTGAAGTGGCATAACTGGCACCGCGTAATTGACTTAAACAAGATTTTTCTTTGGTTTTTCCAGAAAATACATCCTCAGCCTCTTGATATAGTATCACCGCACAACCTTCACGAATTTTAAGATCAGCTGGTGTGATGTCTGAGAGTAATTCTGAGTTTTCATAAGCACCAACAACTGATATGGCATCAGGCAGTTCATAAACAGCACTGCTAAATCCTCCGTCACTCAATGCGGTTAAATGATACACGCGTTGGCGGTATGGTTTATCCATCATTGTCGCAACTGCTTGTTCAACATAAAACCATTTACCATGGGTGTTCATAGGCCAAATTTGTCTCATTTTCAGACTGATGTTGTAATAACTTTCATCTTGTTTTGACTGTTTCAAGCTATCAAATTGACCTGACATCAAAGTCACCAACTTTTCCATACTATTGGAGTGAGTTTTTATGTGCTGTTGACATGCTGAGATGACCACAAATACCATAACAACAAACAACACTTTCATTGTCTTCATAACAATTTCCGTTAAAAAATTGCTATTCTAACATCTAAAAAATAGTTCACACTCTGATTATGACCGTTCTTCAAACCCTTCAATCTGCTTATATGCCCATAATGAATAAAGGATTGGAATTAATACAACAGACACCAAAACACCAGTCATCCAAGTCATGGACCAAGCAAAAAAACCACCCAACAATGTCAACATACCAGCAATAACAAATGTCCATGATGCAACACGATGGGTTTTAAACCATACTTTATCACTGGCCAAAGTCCATGGCGTTCTGATACCAATAAAAAAATTCTTTGGTACCTTAGTCAGGTAATTCCCAATCACTATAAATAAAGCACCTATCCCCACCATAATCCATTGATTAATATCTATTGACTCATCTAAAGCGGCTTGAAAGGTCAATACCATAACTCCTAACATAAAAATAGCTATAATTAAAATCAACAGTTCATATACAGTTTCAGCAGCCTTCAGCTTAAACCCTTTGGGTGAAACTTTTGCCAATACATATAATAATAAACTGGTAAATGTAGATACAATTGGAATCATATATACCCCCCACGGTTTACTGGTATATCCATTAACTTCACCTTGTGAATTCCAATGAGTGGGAACTTGTTCTGGCAACTTAGGCTCGAATATATACGCAACTATCCAAGTTACAACAAGTACCATAACCACAGATATCAACATCTTGTTATTTTTCATCACCTTTCTCACTTAATAAGTTATTCATTAATAGTAACAATTCCTCCAAAATACTTACGTTCAAAGTATAAATACGTTGTTGACCTTGTCGCCTGACCCGAACCAATTCTGCACTTTTCAAAACACTTAAATGATGCGATAAAGTAGCACCACTGAAATCAAAATTCATTTTAATTTCAGCTACAGACATCTCACCTTGCTTAAGCAGTTTAAGTATTTTTCTTCTTTGTATATCAGCTATTGCGCTGAATAAAGACTCATGTTTGGGTAATTCTTTCACTTTATTTAGATTATCATCTAATTATCTATTTGTCAACATGTACATAATGATTGTATGCTGATCATACAAAAACATCACCCCAAATATATCTGAACCTAACAAACGTAAAAATCACAGATACTAATTCAAAAGTTATATTTTTTTGAGATTACAATGTGTGAAAACATGATGATAAGTTTGATTGAAAATATAAGAAATAAACACTTTAACATTAGACTCGGATAAACATATGGACACACTTCATTTATACAGTAATTTACTCAGTATATTTATGTCTTTGATCATTGCAGGTACTGGGCTTAAATTAGCAATGACACAAAATAATCACAAAACATACCAATTCGGAGAAAAGGAATTTTCGCAACAAAAAGTGCATACAATAGCTACATTAGGATTACTTGGTATAGTGATACAAATAGTGGCTGATACCATGAAAACTCTTGACGGACAGCAATTACTCCTCGATGAAAAAATTCTGGCTGCCTATGCCTTTTCATTGGCAGTCCTGATTTTCAAAAAATGATAATCCTTTAGTCGTATCTACTAAAGGCTAATACCTGCTTTACAAACAATCAATTATTATGATATCACCGTTAAATTGGAGGATGTCTATGAAACTCAATAAGAAATTACTGGCCGTTGCCATTTCAGCTTCACTTTTTGCAGGTAATGCATGTGCTGAAGATGAAAAATACAAACAATTAGAAGCAAAAATCAATTCATTAGAAACCATGCTGATGTCACTTAAACAAGAGTTGTCTGAAAAAAACAAACAAGAAAAAGTGAGCAAGGCATCGACCAGTTCAAATGATCAAGTTGAGTCTAAAGAAAAACACAACTACAGTTTTGGCGGTTTTGTTAAAGTAACTGGCACATTTTCTTCATACAGCGATGGCGATTTGGCTTCTGGCTCTGCTGGCAGAGACTTTTACATACCAGGAACAATACCAGTTGGTGGAGATGGCGAAAGCACTGACTTCGACTTGGGTGCAAAAGAATCAAGAATCAACTTTAAAAGCAGTCATGTACTTGAAAATGGTGATAAATTAGGTACTTTCATAGAAATGGACTTTCTACTTCCTCCCGGTGGAGACGAAAGAATAAGCAACTCCTACCAACCAAGATTAAGGCATGCATTTTTAACCTATAACGACTGGTTATTTGGCCAAACATGGAGTACATTTCAGGATGTCGGAGCATTACCGGAATCTGTTGATTTCTTAGCCGCATCTGAAGGCATTGTATTTGAAAGGCAGTCGATGATCAGATACACCAATGGCCCTTGGCAAGTGGCTTTAGAAAATCCGGAATCAACCATCACCCCTTTTGGCGGTGGAGGCCGAATAGTGTCAGATGATAACAGCATGCCAGATGTTGTCGCTAAATACACCCACAAAGCAGATTGGGGTCATGTGGCAGTGGCTGGTTTATTTAGAACATTAGAATATGATGCTGTATCAAACAATGAATCAGAATCTTCATTCGGTGTCAGCCTCACAGGCAAATTCAATGTTGGTGACAGAGATGACTTCAGATTTAATGTGGCATCTGGTGCAGGCATGGGCCGTTATGTAGGCTTAAACACAGCCAACGGCGCTGTGATAACAGATGACGGCAGTTTAGCAGCCATTGATTCAACGGCTATTGCCGTGGCTTACCGACACCATTGGACTGATAAAATCAGATCAAATTTCATCCTTTCAAAAATTGATATAGACAATGAAATTGATTACACAGGACTGGGAGTGACTAAATCATCACAAAGTGCCCAAGTCAACTTATTGTTTTCTCCAGTTAATAAGATTACTTTAGGCTTGGGTTTGTTACATGGCAAACGAGAACTTGAAACAGGTACAGATGGTGAATTAAACCGTCTAATATTCAGCGCCAAGTATGCATTTTAATGACAACAGTTTATTGTGTTCTCTGGGGGCTCCAACATGAGTCCCTTTTTACATCTATAATGATACATAAATAAATTTCAGCAAATGATATGAACAGACATTTAAAAATAGCTTTCTTTGTGGCTCCCTTATTAACCATTATTGCCTACATACTCACCGGCTATTTTACCGACAGCAAAGCCCAAAGGTCAGCACAAAGCAAAATGACCTTACTGGGTTCCTGTCAACCTGCAGAAAATGCCTGTGTATTCATGTTAGGCGAATTAGAATTAAAACTAATCAGTAATGTAAAAAAACAACAGCAACAACTTGCTATTATTAGCAACAAACCCATCACCCATTTATCAGTGGCTCTTGGACTTAATAACAACTTTAAACAGTTTGTAATGATGAAATCTGATGATGGAAAATATTGGCAAATTAAGCCAGATAAAAATGATGACATATTGAAATTTAAACAAATAAGACTGGCATTCAAATACATGGACTCGCCCTCATATGCTGAAGCTGAGGTACAGTTTTAATGGAAATTGAACAGCTAGAAATTCATGATTTTCTGATTGCTACACACCCCTTAAGCAAATTAGCTAAAGATGACTTAGACAGACTGACAAAATCAATTGAAATCAGTTACATCGCAAGGAATCAAGAGGTATTAAAACCCGGGAATAATAACCCATGGCTCTACTTAATCAGGTCTGGCGCAGTCATACGAACTGACCAACAAGATGGTTTGGTTGCACAATTTGGCAGTGGGGATTTTTTTGGGCACAAAGCCATAGAACGAGGTGGCATCATTATCAATAAAGTCACTTGTTTAGAAGACAGTCTTTTTTACATGATACCTGAGACTGTATATAAAGAACTGATGCACAGCAATGAAGCTTTTAGAAATTATTTTAGCCCCCAAAAAAACCAAAGACTCAAGAGTGCTTTGAATGAATTACAGACGAGTCAAGACAACATTTTAATCAGTTCCAGAGTGGCTGATTTTTTACATCACAAACCTTTAATTGTTACGCCCAATACCAGCATCAAATCAACCGCCCAAGTCATGCGTGACCAAGCTCAAACAGCTGCCTTAATTGTTGAGCAAGGAAATACACTTGGCATTGTTACGGACAGGGTATTTTGCACCAAAGTTGTTGCCGAACAACTGGATACAGAAAAACACATAAGCTCAATCATGACTCCCGACCCTATTACTGTCGGTCCTCAGAATACAGGCTTAGAGGCGATGTTATTAATGACTCGAATGAACATCAGACACCTGCCGGTTGTAGAAGACAATAAACTTTTAGGCATGTTAACAGCCACTGACTTAATTCATCATCAAAGTCACAACCCCATATACTTGGTCAATGAAATTCATAAAGCAGAAAGCCTCAAAAGCTTGGTACAACTCAGCCACCAACTCCCAATTGCATTATGCAAACTGGTAGATGCCGGTTTAAATGCAGATGACATCGCTTACTCCATCAGTTCAATTGGTCGAGCCATTATTCAAAAAATCATAAAAATGACCTTGCAGACATTAGGTCCAGCACCTGTTAAATTCGCATACTTAGTCGCAGGATCATTGGCAAGAAATGACCAAACGGCACACTCTGACCAAGACAATGGCTTGTTATTAGCTGATGACTATGATGAACAAAAACATGGCGAATATTTTATTCAATTGGCACAGACTGTCAGTGAAGGATTGAACCAATGTGGTTATATTTTTTGTCCAGGTGACGTGATGGCCAGCAATCAAAAATGGCGCCAACCATTAAACGTTTGGAAAACCTATTTCCAACATTGGATCATGAATCCAGAACCCAAGGCATTAATGTATTCCAGCATATTCTTTGACCTTCGTTGCGTTTATGGAGAACAAGAATTACTCAATGAGCTTCATAAAAGTGTGCAACAAATGATTAAAAAGAATCGCATGTTCTTGGCTTTTATGGCTGCAAATGCACAACAGAACAAACCACCTCTTGGTTTATTTCGTCGTTTCGTATTGGAAAAACACGGTATTGAATCCAAAGCACTGGATATGAAAAAACGCGGCATCATGCCATGTACTGATATTGCCAGAGTTTTTGCACTTGACGCTCAAACCGAAGTCATTAACACCAAAGCACGATTGAAAAAATCACAACAAGCAGGTGTTATTTCTAACACAGCTGCTGAGGACCTCATTGACAGTTACGACTTTCTCAGTATGGTACGTTTACAGCATCAAGTAAAAAACATCAAAGCAGGAAAACCTGCAGACAATTATGTGAACCCCAGCGATCTTTCATCATTAGAACGACGGCATTTAAAAGATGCCTTTGAATTAATCAGCACATATCAAGAAGTCTTATCTAAAAGGTACAACCAAGGCCAGATGTAATTACCATGTTTAAATGGACCAATAAAAACCAGAAGCTTATCGATTTGGCACTTTCATTTAAACCCACTGGCCAACTTAAAAACTATTTGATGACACCATTAATAGATAAAAAAACAAATGTTTTAGATGCTGAATATTTGGTACTCGATTTTGAAACTACTGGTCTAAACTTTCGTACTGATCACATCATCAGTATGGGTTTTACTCAGATTAAAACAGGCAGAATCCAACTACAATCTAGTCAACATCACTTAGTAAAAACGGAAAAAAAATTAAAAAGTCAGAATGTCAGCATTCACCAAATTACAGATGATGCAGTCTGTCACGGCATCAGCATCAATACCATGATGAACCTGTTGTTACAACACATGGCTGGCAAAGTAGTGATAGCACATTACAAAAATATCGAATACCAATTTATTCAACACCTCAGTCACGCGCTTTATGGACATGCATTACCTGTGTTGATGGTTGACACCATGGCAATAGAAAAAAAACGCATGGATCGTTTAAATTGGCACATACAACCCAACCAATTAAGACTCTCTAATCTCAGAACAGCTTACCATTTACCCAGATACCATGCTCACAACGCCATGGAAGATGCCATCGCAACAGCTGAACTTTTTTTGGCACAAATCAGTCATCGACAGCTCAACGGATACCAGTTAAAATTAAAAGATATATTGAGTTGAATGTATTTCACACTGAATAGAATTATAATAATAACTGGGAGCACATATGAATAAAGATTTAAAAATCGCTGTTGTTGTCATTGCCATCATCATGTTGGTGGCCATCTTTGAAAACACACCATCACAATCTATTAACTTAGATGACTTGATGTCTTCTGCACCATCATCAAATATACAAAAAACCAGCAGTGCCAGCAGTGGCTCAAGTAGCTCCTGTTATCACAATGGAATTGAACTGAAAGGAAAAGTCCAATTTGTTGACTCCTTCCCTGATTTAAAAATCCAATATGTCAGTTCGTTCTCCGACATTAATGTAGAATTTGTATCTTCATTCCCAAGTAATTGTGGTCAATGGCAAGAAGTCAGTTCATTTCCGGATTTCACTGTACAAGTGGTTGACTCTTTTCCAGACATCAAAGTCAAGAAAGTATCTTCTTTTCCAGGTATGAACTGAACCACAAAGCTAAAATGTAGACCAAGGTCTAATGGGCTCAATATCTCAACAATGGCATATTAAACTTTTATGAATATTACAGAGAAAATCACATGAAAACACACTACCCTGTGAATTCAAAATTCAAAGAAACAACCCTGTGCGACAATGACAAATATCTTTCAATGTACCAACAAAGCATTGATAACAATGAAGATTTTTGGAATGAGCATGGCAAAAGATTAGATTGGTTCAAACCATATACCGAAGTTAAGGACGTCTCATTTGCAAAAGATAACCTTCATATAAAATGGTTTGCAGATGGTGAACTCAATGTTTGTTATAACTGTATTGATCGCCATTTACCATCAAAAGCAGATCAAACAGCAATTATATGGGAAGGTGATAACCCAGATGATTCAGCACACATCAGTTATGCGCAATTACATCAAGAAGTATGTCGTTTTGCCAATACCTTAAAAAAACTGGGTGTTGAAAAAGGTGATCGCGTAACCCTTTACATGCCAATGATTCCTGAGGCCGCATATGCGATGTTGGCCTGCGCCAGAATTGGGGCTGTTCATTCAGTGGTTTTTGGCGGCTTTTCACCAGATGCACTGGGTGATCGAATCATCAATTGTAAATCTAAACTTGTCATCACCGCAGACAGGGGTGTGAGAGGCAGCAAATCCATACCATTAAAAGCCAATGTAGACAAAGCCAGTCAAAAAACTGGGGTCAGTGATTATTTAGAATCGGTGTTAGTAGTAAAAACGTCAGATCAGGAGGTTGAATGGCAAGATCATGATTATTGGTATCATGAATTAAGCGCTACCGTTGATACCGATTGTGAAGCTGTGTCCATGAATGCAGAGGATCCCTTATTTATTTTGTATACATCAGGTTCAACAGGACAACCTAAAGGTGTATTACATACCTCGGGTGGCTATTTGGTCTACGCATCCATGACCCATGAATATGTGTTCGACATTCACCCCGGAGATGTGTACTGGTGTACTGCTGATGTCGGTTGGATTACAGGACACAGTTATGTGGTCTACGGACCGTTGGCTAATGGGGGCACCACATTAATGTTTGAAGGTGTACCCAACTATCCAGATTACAGTCGATTCTGGCAAATTTGTGATAAACACCAAGTCAACATATGCTATACCGCTCCAACAGCCATCAGAGCACTCATGAAGCAAGGTGATGCTCCTGTTAAAGCCACTTCCAGAAAGTCATTGAGGGTACTGGGCTCAGTTGGTGAACCCATCAATCCTGAAGCATGGAAATGGTATTATGAGGTCGTTGGTGATGAACGCTGTCCCATAGTTGATACATGGTGGCAAACAGAAACTGGTGGAATCATGATTACGCCATTACCTGGAGCCACAGATTTGAAACCGGGTTCCGCCACACGTCCATTTTTTGGAGTTAAACCTGCCCTACTTGATAATGACGGCAATGAACTATCAGGAAAAAGTGCTGGAAATTTGGTCATCACAGACTCCTGGCCAGGACAAATGCGTTCAGTTTATGGTGACCACGAGCGGTTTTACACCACCTACTTTTCTGCCTTCAAAAATGTCTATACAACTGGTGACGGTGCCAAACGTGATGAAGATGGCTACTATTGGATAACAGGGCGAACTGATGACGTTCTCAACGTTTCAGGTCATCGCATGGGAACAGCCGAAGTAGAAAGTGCATTGGTATCACATGAAACAGTTGCTGAAGCTGCAGTTGTGGGTTACCCTCATGACATCAAAGGCCAAGGCATATATGCATATGTCACTTTGGTTAATGATGTAAAAGAAACTGAAGAACTTTTGGCTGAATTGGTTCAATGGGTACGCAAAGAGATTGGTCCAATAGCCACACCTGACTTGATTCAGTGGGCACCGGGTCTTCCCAAAACTCGTTCAGGAAAAATCATGCGGCGAATTCTAAGAAAAATTGCAGCCAACGAACATGAGCATTTGGGCGATACCTCAACACTTGCAGAACCTGAAGTTGTTATTCATTTGATCAACAACAGATTAAACCAATGATGCAATTCACCATTGACAAGATCATCATAGCAGATGATCACCCTATGTTTCGCAATGCCATCAGGCAGTCATTGGGCTTTAATGACAATAACTGTCTGATCATTGAGGCTGAATCATCAGAATCACTGAGAACACAGTTGCGCGAACATCATGATGCAGATTTATTGGTTTTGGATTTAAATATGCCAGGCGTTGAAGGGTTTTCTGCACTGGCATTTGTACAAAAAAAATACCCAGAACTACCCATCATCATGATTTCAGCCAATGACAAACCAGAAACTATTATGCATGCCAAACACTTTGGTGCTTTGGGCTTTGTAAGTAAATCAGCCCCAATTGAAACCATTCGTGAAGGACTGAATACAGTCCTTCAAGGCAACACTTATTTTCCATATCAAATCAATGAAGACAGGTACAAAAGTGAAAACAGTTCCATTGATGAAATCACCCAACAGGTTGCAGAATTAACACCACAACAACACAAAGTTTTGACCATGATTCAACAAGGCCTGTTAAATAAGCAAATCGCTTATGATTTGAATATTTCAGAAGCCACTGTCAAAGCTCATGTAACTGCCATCATGCGAAAACTCAATGTCAATAACAGGACCCAAGCCGTGGTAAAAGTGGCCAATATTGACATGTTGGAAGAGTGACTCCACGACCATCAAAAACCACATCGATTTGAGCTGAAGTCTACACCTTTGTATACCTGTTGACCGTCCCCAAGGCAACAACCAAGCAAGTATATTTTATGGCCATTAAACATTACACCAATTGATTAAATAACTGTCTCAACTTAATCGGTTTTAAAGGTTTGAGCAATAAATGATAGCCTGCTGCGTTGACTTGGTTTTTAAGCGATTCTGAATGGTTGGCAGTGATAACAATCACAGGACAATTCAAATCAAATTCAGCAAATATATCAACAATTAAGTCAGTTCCCAACTCGTCATTTAGCTGGTAATCAACAAGCAATATGTCAGGATTGACACCCTGCTCAATCAATGCTTTGGCTGTCACAGAACCTTCAGCACAATGCACAATTAAACCCCAACCTGAGAGCATTTGTTTCATGGCATTCAGAATTTGTGGCTCATTATCAATACACAACACTGTTTTTTGTTGAACCTGCGATGACTGACCCACCCAATTATTCACATCCACCACCTCCTGGTTTATTTGAGGTTGCGCCAAAGGCACTTTGAGTATGAAAGATGAACCATGATTAGGAACCGAGCGGATGGTTAATTGAATATCCAATTGTTTAAGAATTCTATCCACAATACTCATCCCCAGTCCTAACCCTTTATCTGCAACGTCGACCGTTTTATTAAAGCGTTTGAACTCATTAAAAATTTCAGCCTGTTCACTTTCACTTAACCCAACTCCAGTATCAATAACCATGATTTGTACCTGCCCATGAAATTGGCGCGCCACAACCAATACACCACCTTGCTCAGTATACCTGATGGCATTACTGGTTAAGTTTTGTAGCACTCGATACAGGAGCTTCTCATCCGTTTTCACCCACAACTCAGGCAACCTCACTCTGAGCTTCAAACCCTTTTTAGCAGCTCTTGGCTGGTATTGTGTAGCTAACTGCTTGAACAGTTTGTTTAAAGCAAAAGGACTGACATTCACTTTAACGCCACCTGCGTCAAATTTCGCAATATCTAACAATGCACTGAGCATGTTTTCAGCCGAGCGCAGTGATTGATCTAAATTATTAACAGTTTCAGCAATTTCAGGATCCATGTCGTGGGTTTTCTCAGTTAAAATTGATGAGAACAACCTGGCTGCATTAAAGGGTTGTAATAAATCATGGCTGGCATCTGCAATGAATTTAGTTTTACTTAAATTTGCACTTTCTGCCTTTCTGGTTGCTGCTGCCAATTCTACATTTGTTTTTGAGAGTTCAGTTGTGCGCTCTAATACTCGACGTTCCAAATTTTTCTTGGTTTGTTGCAATTCCAACTCTGCTTGCCGTCGACTGCTGATGTCTTGCATGATAACAAACACACCCTGAACTTTCCCATGGTTCTTATCAGGCACATAAGTTCCCATTACAAATCGTCGCTCACCTTGTTGTGTTGTTATTTCTAATTCAAAACTTTCGGTATTACCATTGAATGCAGCATCTAAATAGGGTTTTCGTATTTTAAGTTCTTGCTCACTGAACAACTGGCTTAAAGACGTTCCTATCAGGTAATCTCGCTTTCTTCCTATAAACTGTTCATATGCTTTGTTAACAAATCTGAGCTTTCTGTCCTTACTTAAATAGGCCAACATGGCTGGTGAGTGATCTGTATAAAATTGAATTTGTTGCTGGCTTTCAATTAAATCTTGTTGGGCTTTTTTGTAGTGACTGACATCATTATAGGTGGTTACATAACCGCCGTTGGGCATCGGGTTTCCTTCAATTTGAAGAAATTTCCCAGACTTTAACTCTCTTTCATAATGATAGCGATGACGCTGTCGTAAATGAATCATTCTTTTTTCTACTTCATTGTCTACATCTTTGGCTTCCAGTAACCCGCGTCTGGCATTGAACCTTAATACTTCTTCTATTGCCATCCCTCTTTTAATGAATCCATCAGGGTAATCCAATAAATCTATATACTGCTTATTCCATGCCACTAACCTCAAATTATCATCTACCACACTGACACCCTGTGAGATGTTATCTAAAGTGGCTTCAGTCAATGAACGGTTGAACTTGATGGCTTGTTTGGTTTCATCTAATAAATCAAGGATTTCATTAACTGCCAAACCTTTACTTTTAAGCATGGCAGTAATCACAGCACGGGCAGAAGATGAACCAATAGAGCCTGCCAATAATTTTTCAGTGAACTGTATCAATGGTGTATTGATTTGGTCAGTGTCTTTAATTTGGGTTTTGAGTCCTTGTGCGAAATTTGCAAATGATTGGTTGGCATAATTGATTCCTACTAATTTTCTTACCACCTGCTTGAGGTCTGCCACAGTTAGACTTTCCGCATCCAGTTGCTGTTCCTTCCTCCAAGTATGATTGTCCAAGTGACCTTTACGCCAATGTACAAAACCTGCATATGTCAGATGAAATAGTACATTAGTTAAAAATGTGACTACAAACAGTTTAAACAAGGGGGGTTGGTGGCTGGTCAACTGAACCAAACTGGTCATGATTCCCGAGTCAGCAGTTTCTACACCTGACATTTCACTTGGAAACATCACCAAGATAAACCAAGCCAACACCCCTGCCAACATGCCGACAAAAGCGGCCTGTTTATTGGATTTTTGCCAATACATACCCAAAAGCATGGCTGGTGCAAATTGCACCATCAGTAAAAATGACAAATTTCCCATTGCTGCCAAAGGCACATTGTCATGAACCAAAACATAAAATACAAAAGCGGTGAAACTGATGACAAATATGCTGATTCTGCGGCTCCATAAAACCACATGTTTCATACCGTCTTTACTTTGTAGGTTATAATTTTTCAATTTTAAATACAATGGCAATACCAAGTCATTGCTGACCATGGTACTCAGCGCAATGGTTGAAATGATAACCATACCACTGGCTGCAGCTAAGCCCCCCAAAAACACCAACACTGTCAACCAATCACTTTTAAACATCATCGGTAATTGCAGCACATACAAATCAGGCCGGCCACTGTCAATCAAAAACTCATTACCAGCCATGGCTATAGGAATAACAAACAAGGTAAAAATCACCAGGTATACAATAAAAATTATTCTTGCTTTATTTAAATCAACCCTACTTTCATTTTCGACCACAGTGATATGAAATTGTCGAGGTAAACACATAAAAACCAACAAAGACAACATGGTTTGAGCCATGAAATTGATTGATAGGTTAGGGCCATTGGCAACCTGTTGTAACTGACTGCCTTGCTGAATCACATCAGCAGGGCCTGAGTAAATAAAGAAAATAACAAAACCACCAACAACCATAAAGGCCAGCAGTTTCAGACCTGATTCAAAAGCAATAACCATCATCAAGCCACGGTGGTGCTCTGTGACATCAAACTTTCTGGTACCAAAAGCTGTGGAGAACAAAGCCAATAAACCTGTCACTATCAAAGCACGAATTAAATAATTACTTGAAGATTCAGAACCACTGGTACTGATAACCTCTATACTGGCAGTAATGGCTTCTAACTGCAATGCAATGTAAGGTATAGATGCCACAACAGCAACCACAGTCACCAACACCGCTATTCTTCTCGATTTCCCATACAAACTTGCAATGAAATCAGCGACCGAGGTGACATTATTGGCTTTACTGAATTGAATGATTTTTTTGACTAATGGCCAACCCACAATAAACAGTAAAAACGGCCCTAAATAGATAGGCAAAAAATCCCAACCTTTAGATGCAGCAGTACCTACAGCACCGTAGAATGTCCAGGACGTACAATATACCGCCAAAGACAAGCCATACACCCAAGATCTCAACTTAGGCTTCTGAGGCAAGTCTAAACCGTCTCCCCAACCAGCAATAAGGTACATCAAACCAACATATGCCAATAATATGACATACACACCATATTCAGAAATCATTTACATCACCCATAATGAACTCAGCCAACTACTTGATAAATATAACCATTTAGCACATTTTTAATCACATCATAGCACATGCAAATTGTGACAAACATGTAATCTAGCTGAGACCAAAGTCTAAGTTTAAATTACGGCTAACTTTGCTACATTAATCAGACTTAATTATTTACGAGGGTATCATGTCATCAAATAGCAATCACGCTGATTACTGGAAGGCCAATCTCAAGCTTATGGGATTGTTGTTGACCATTTGGTTTCTTGTTTCATATGTCTGTGGCATTTTGCTGGTTGACGAGCTCAATCAAATCACATTTGCAGGTTTTAAACTGGGTTTCTGGATGGCTCAACAAGGTTCATTGTATGTCTTTTTAATTCTTATTCTTGTTTATGTCCGTGGCATGAACAAACTCGATAAGAAATATGGTGTGGAGGAATAATCATGGAATTAAAGACGTTAACAATTGTAGTTGTGGTACTTTCGTTTGCCTTATATATAGGCATTGCCATCTGGTCTAAAGCCAAAAGCACGGGTGATTTTTATATCGCTGGTAAAGGTGTCCACCCCATAGCAAATGGCATGGCAACAGCAGCAGATTGGATGTCCGCAGCTTCATTTATTTCAATGGCTGGTATCATTGCCTTTGCAGGTTATGATGCATCAGTTTACTTAATGGGATGGACCGGTGGCTACGTGCTACTGGCCTTGTTGCTAGCACCTTACCTGAGAAAATTTGGTAAATTCACAGTACCTCAGTTTATTGGCGACAGGTACTATTCAAGAACAGCTCGCATAGTGGCTGTGATTTGTTTAATTATCATTTCGTTCACTTATGTTGCGGGTCAAATGCGTGGTGTTGGCATTGTCTTCTCTAGATTTTTAGAAGTTGAAATTGTAACTGGACTGATTATTGGTATGGGCATTGTCTTCTTCTACGCTGTACTTGGTGGCATGAAAGGCATCACTTACACACAAGTGGCACAATATTGTGTATTGATATTTGCGTATATGGTTCCCGCCATTTTCATTTCACTACAAGCCACAGGTAACCCCATCCCCCAATTCGCTTTTGGTAGTGAAATATCTGGTGAAGGCATGTACCTTCTTACCAAACTCGACAACGTTGTTCAATCACTGGGATTCACAGCTTATACCGAAGGCACAAAAGAGACTGTTGATGTTTTCTTTATTACCGCTGCTTTGATGGTAGGTACTGCTGGGTTACCACATGTGATAGTTCGCTTTTTCACTGTACCTAAAGTTTCAGATGCAAGAAAATCGGCTTTTTGGGCTTTGTTTTTTATCACCATACTGTATACCACTGCACCAGCCGTTGGCGCTTTGGGTCGCATGAACTTGATAGAGACCATTCAACCAGGTCAAGTGGGTTCTGTAGACGGCAATTTAGAGTACGCCCAAAAACCCAACTGGTTTAATACTTGGGAAAAAACAGGATTGTTGGCTTTTGAAGACAAAAACAATGACGGTCGCATTCAATACTATAACGACAAAAATGAAAGCTTCAAGGCCACGGCTGAAAGCTATGGCTGGAAAGGCAGTGAATTGAAAGTTGATCGTGACATCATGGTACTGGCCAATCCTGAAATTGCACAACTTCCTAATTGGGTGATTGCATTGATTGCAGCTGGTGGTATTGCAGCAGCTTTATCAACAGCTGCAGGATTGTTGTTGGTTATTTCTGCAGCCATTTCACATGATTTAGTAAAAGGCATGCTCATGCCCGAGATATCAGAAAAGAAAGAATTGATGGTCGGACGGATAGCTGCAGCTTTTGCCATTGTCATCGCAGGATACTTAGGCGCCAACCCTCCTGGGTTTGTGGCTCAAGTGGTGGCGTTGGCGTTTGGGTTAGCAGCATCATCCCTATTTCCCGCTATTTTAATGGGCATATTCAGTAAAAAAGCCAATAAAGCCGGTGCCATTGCAGGCATGTTGGTTGGTATTGTTTTCACTCTGAGTTACATCATCTACTTCAAAACCCTGAACGTAGAACTGAACAATGCCGAGCATTGGTGGTTTGGTATTTCACCTGAAGGTATTGGTACTTTGGGAATGATTCTTAATTTTGTGGTGGCCTTTGTGGTCAGTAAAGTCACTGCACCACCACCAGAAGAAATTCAACAATTGGTCGAATCGATTCGAATTCCCAAGGCCACTACATAAATAATGCCCCAAATGAGTTGATTGGTTCCACAATCAACTCACTCCTCTAGCCCTGGTTCGCCAGGGCTTTTTTATTGATTGATAATTGACTCAGAAATCAATCAAAACTGTTATGTTTAATCAATTAGCTCAAAACCTGTTTTAAAAATCAAATCACCTGATTCATAAATACCCACATCACAAAAGTTAAACAGTCCTCCTTGTATGGGCCTTAACACACCTCTTATGTCAGTTGCCTCACATGCTGAAACATTTACTGAACCTGGTTCTATGGTGCTACCAGCATCAATTAAAACACTTCCAGTTTCAGGAAATTGAATACTGAAAAATTCAAAACCAATCACTTCGAAGCGCCCTTCAATTGGACTGAGCATGGGATCAACATCCTCTAAATTTCTGGAAAATTCAGGTAACGAACAACTGGTATCACTGCTGATAATATGAGCAGGGTTTAATGCCTCACCAAAATCTTGCACACCAGTGAATTCATCACAATTCCCCAACACATTGAAAGCCAAAACAGTGTTACGTATTGTCAAGGTGTGCGCATCGTCGCTATTGAATTGAATACCAACACCTGAATTTCCAGTGATATTTGAATTATTGAATCGAGTATCAGCTTGGTTCACTCTGACCCCATTAATAACACCACTGGAAACCGATGGCCACACACCATTATCAGCAATTAAAGTATTCAAAAAATTGACTTGGGAATCATCACCTTCAACATATATGGCTGATGAAAAGAAACCGATGTGTTCTAGGATGTTATTATGTATTGAACTTTTGTTAACAGTCATTTCCATACCACCATGATAAACAGCTGCACCAGCCACAGGAAACAGCGGCGGTGAAGGTGAAGTCAGGATGTTGTAGCTGATGTCAGTAGTATCAACCCATGTGTTCGTTGCAAGACTGTAAATACCCGCACCAAAACCAGCTTGGTTCAATGCCACAATCGAATCACTGATGCGAAATGTTTCCACTTGATCCGCAACATAAACACCCCCTCCTTTTCGTGAATTAGATAGGCTATTTGCCGCATTACCGTAGGCAATCACTATCCCTTTGAATGTGATGAGTTCACCTGCATGGATTTCAAAGACGCGGTCATCTACATCGCCATCTATGTTAATAGCAATCCATGGCATTTCATCTAAAGTCAAAATAGGCAGTTCGGGGTTTTCAATAGTTAAAGTCAGCGAATCCCAAATATCCAAATCATTCACCTCTTGAGTATCAATTTCACTGTCAAGAGAGAGTCCGTACGAAACACCGCGAGGTAAAATAATCACATCATCAGTTGCCCAAATATTACTTTGCATTATGGCGGCCCGTAACGAACACTCACCATGAATATCTGCGCACAAACCATCAGCTAAGTTCACATCAATGGTGTCCTCAGTCGTCGTAACAGTAAATTCAACTGCATGAGCATGAGCCCAGAAAAACACCATAAAAAATAAAAGATACTTTTTCATCATTCACCTCGCCAATACACTTTCAAAATTATTTTCATAAATAACATCACTGAGGTAGCTTTCATCAGCTCCTGCATCATAAAACCCAAATCCGTTGGCACTTTGATTATCATCCCAACCTCTGAGCTCATCATCAATATCAATTGGACTTAATAACGGTACTTCAGAACATAAGTCAATCGCTGATGATTGAGGTTTCAGATGATAGTCACCTGCCAGACGATCAACAAATTCAGGATCAGCAACCAATACATTGTCTCCATCATAAGAGCTGTCTTCATGAGCCAATAGACAATCAACAACCACAGTACCTTTAGCAGGTGAAAACAGATTTCCTGAATCTGGCTCATATGCGATGGAATTTAACAGTGACAATGAGGAGTCCTCTGCCACCCCTATATCAAATAATTGATTTTGAAAATTATTATCAACAAAGGTTGAGTGGCTAACTTCAATTGATGCACCTAATGATGCACGTATGACGCTAAAGTCTGAAAAATCATCATTGCCATCATTGCCATTGTCATCAAAAACACTGCCTTGGATAGTAACCACTGCATTTTCACCTGTGGCATTAATGGCCGTTCCGAAGTCGGCACGATTTTCTTCAAAGTATGTTGATTCGATGCTTAATTCAGCACCATCATCAACATAAAATGCACCACCCAAACCCACCTCAGTACCTGATGTGTTGTTTATAATGAGGTTACAGCGATCTGGCTTCCAACAAGCACCCTTTTGACGTTCGATAACGACTTCCGCATTAGACTCCATATAAACACCACCACCATGCCCACGGGCTGAGTTTTCTGACATATGCAAGCCATTGGCATAAAGGTAAACATCGCTACTTGAACCCATGTATATCCCGCCGCCATTCACATTAGGTCTTGATGACACACCAGCCACATTACCTTGTACCTGGATAGGTATTTGGTTTGAGCCTAAACAACCTGATTCACTACACATCCTTTGACCAAAAAGATACAATTCCGCATTAAATAATAAATAAACACCTCCGGCATAAGATAAACTTTGATTGAAGTATATTCCCGCAAATAAACTGATTGAATCTTCAAACATTTCTGAATACATTGAGACTTTGCAACCATTCCGTAAAAACATTCCACCAGCTACATTAGCATCATTATTAACAATTACACTCATGCCAGAGAAGACCATATCAACCTCACCGTAACAATACAGTCCGCCGCCAATACCTGATGCATGATTTTCGTTAATAATGACACCACGAGCAGTCACACGTGTAGTCAAATTACCGTCTGTTGATTTTACATACATGCCCACTCCTGCACTTCCGGAGTTTTGCTTTAGCCACACACGTAAAAGCTGTAAATCAACAGATGCCTCAAATACTGAAAGACCTCCGCCAAACTTCGGAAATACGGAGGTCCCTCCTTTGAGTATCAAGTTTTCCAACCTGATTTGTTGTTCAAAGTCCGTACCAATGATTTGAATCACAGGTTCAGCCACAGCACTGCCATCAATTTCAACAAAATTTGAAAAGTCATATTGGTTGTTCTCCGCAGCAGTACAGTCTGCATATCCACCACGTATACTCACTGACTGGTTTTCAATAACCAAGTTATTTTGATAAACACCATTGGAAGCGACACGTATTTCATTGGCTCCCGCATCTATGGCTACTTGAATGCTGTCTACAGCTGAATCGTAGTCACAAGCCACATCGGCGCCTATGGTGACAAAATCACTGCGTTTGGATTTCATTAATGCTGTTGTTTTATTTTCAAAAGCCTTAACTAAACTCACATCATGACTGACTCGTTGCTTAACATTGATAGATGATGCATTTACAACGTAACAACTGGTCAAAAACATCACCACCATCACTGCCTTATAAACTAAGCAGGAGCACTTAAAATAAAGTTTAAAAAATGTACCATTCATATTTCATCCACCTTGTTTAATAATAAACATACAAGCTTGCAACCTAATTGAAGCAACACTCATGTGTATCATAAGAACTCATTAGAAATGTATTATGATGAAGTCATGATGATTAGCTGATGATTATCCGCTGACTGTCATTTAAGCACTTATTGATTAGAAATCAGATATTTTCAGGTTCAATGTAAACCCATCGCTGGGACCAAAAATTAATTTGATTTTAAAGTTTAATCACATTAATTTGAGTTGTTGGTTTCTGCTTGCAAACCAAAACGTACAGCAAATTTTATATGACGTTCAGTGGCACGATCAATAATTTCATCAAAGCGAGGCATGCTACGAATTGATTTCAAAGCGGGATCTGTTTTGAAATAGTTGACTGGGAAAAAGCCTTGATTCACAGACAATTCTAAATTATTCAAAGCTTGTTCAAAGTCATCGGCCATGGCGAATAGCTGTGCCTGCTTATAAGTAAGTTCACCGTCGGAATGATTTTTTTCAGTTCGAAGTGCGGCTATCTTGGTGGTTATATCCAGTGCAGCTTGGTTGTTGTCCTGTAACATAAACAACAAAGCTTGGGCAAAACGTCCAAATAAATCATTGGGCGTTTTATCAACCACTGACTTCAGTACCACGCCGGCCTCTGTGGTGTTTCCTGAAACCAATAAATTTAAACCGCGGTAGTAGTCATGATATGCATTACCTGGTTTTGCCAGCAATGACAAATGTGCTTCGAATAAATTTAAGTACAACAAAGTATTGGGCGCTTGATGAATGGGTTTCTCATTAAAGAAAAATGGATTAATTTGCAAAATTCTATCAACATTCTGTTTCGCTAAATTTAAAAATCCAGCATACCTCAATGCATAAACTTTTCGGTACAATGCATTTGGCACATTCCAATCAGCATCTTTTGCCAATTCATACGCTGCTTCCACTTGGTTGGTCTCTACCAAAATCGCATTTTTTGCAATCGCAATCAGTTTGAACTTACCAGGAGCTAATTTTTCAACTATTTCAGCCGTTTTTAAAGCATTTTCATAGTTATCAGTGGATTCTCCACAAACCCATATTCTTTTAAAATAATTAATAAACAATTTATTCCAAGCATAAGCAAATTGAGGGTCTTTCTCTGTGGCTTGTTTCAATAATTCTTCTGCCTGATAAATGGTTTCACAAGAGTCCGAACGCATGATGTGATGAGCGGCAATTGTCATGCGATACGCTTCAGGATATTTAGTTTCTGATTCAGCGCCATCATTAATCACAACACCTGGTCTAATTAACCTGACAATTTCTTGAATTGTGATTTTTCTCTGTTTATATAAATCATTTAAGTTTTGTATATTGTCAGGAAATGGAAACTCAAAACTTCCCAGCGAATAGGGAGTCAAACCACCCTTATTATTTTTCTTATACAACGTAAAATGTATTTTTACAGTATCTTCCGCAGCTGTCTCTAAAAAACCCTCAATGATAAAATGGGCATGGGTACTCTGTTGAATTGACCAAATATCATTGGGCTGATCTTTAATTAAAGAAATACTGTCAGGGTGGATTACCTTCATGCGAAGATTTATAGCCAGTTGAGTGGTCAAATAATCCAGTACAGATTGAGTTAACATAGATAATTTTACGGAACCCTCACTTGTACTGATTGGCATCACTGCAATGACAGGGTATGTTGATTGAGATGCATCAAAAGTATTTCGACTTGATTGATTTTGTCGTATACCACTTGACTTTTGTACAAATAAACCCAAATAAGCCAAAACAACGACTAAAATCACTACCGATGCCACTGTGATGGTTCGCTTTGGATTCACTTGTTTGACCTTTCTTTGAAGAACAATTGCATCCTTGTTTCGTATAGCAACTCTTCTCTTTACTTCCGCATTAAATTGGTATCCCTTCCCCCTCACTGTTCTGATCATTGACTGACTGTCATCTTCGCAGTCAATTATTTTTCTGATTTCATAGATGGTACGTGTAATGACATTATCAGTAACCAAACGCCCCCCCCATACCATTTGCATCAGCTCGTCTTTAGTTACTACACGCTTATTGTTTTCAAGCAAAAATAACAACGTTTCAAATATTTGAGGTTCTATTTCTATTACTTGGCCCTGTTTCATTAATCGAACGGTATTGGGGTCAAGAGTAAAAGCGCTGAACTCAAATATTTTCATGGTTAAATCTTAGTCCATTATTTTTAATTATAAAGTGAAGTTTTAATCTCATTATGCTTTAAATTTAACAGCAAAAGCACAGTTATTTTAATGTAATTTCGACCTTTGTTTCTGGCATTAAACCAAACCTTTCTGCAAATGCTTCATGACGTCTGGTGGCCTCTTCTATGATAAAAGTAAATTTTTCAGAATCTTGGATGGATTGTAAGGCCGGATCATTTAAAAAATAATTCATTGGAAAAAATCCTTGATTCACTGTGATTTGAAGGTGCTTTAACGCTTGGTTTTTGGCACCAGCCAATGCAAATAATTGAACCACTTTGTATGTCATTTCACCATCTGTATGTTTCATTTCAGAACGTTGTTTAACAATTTCATTGATGACATCAATGGCAGCTGAATTGTCATTTTGAATCACATGTAACAAAGCTTGTGAAAATTTTCCAAAAAAGTCGTTAGGTGTTCTTTCTATCACCCCCTGTAGTATGCTTTGTGCATCACTAACTTGATCAGATAAAAACAGATTCAACCCTCTGAAGTAATCATGATAAGAATTACCTGGCTCAGCCAATAAAGCCAAATGTTCTGAAAATCGGTTTTGATATAACAATGTATTTGGTGCTTGTTGAATCGGTTTCTCATTAAAGAAAAAAGGATCTAACTGTAATATTCTGTCAATGTTTTTACTGGCTACATTCAAAAAACCAGCGTATCTCAAACTGTATGCCTCATCATAAATACTTTCTGGACTGTTCCAGTCTGCATCTTTAGAAAACTCAAAAGCCTCTTCTACCTGATTCGACTCAACCAAAATCGTACTTCTTCTGATGTCCATGGCGCTGTGTAAATTAGGAGCCAAACGATCTACAATTTTTGCCATCTCTAAACCTTTTTTGTGGTATTCAGTAGATTCACCACAAATCCATACACGCTTATAATAGTTAGAAAATAATTGTTGGTAGGCATAAACAAAATTTTCATCTATTGCCACCGCCGCTAATAACAGCTGTTCAGCCCGTTCCATGTCTTTACAGTCATCACTGCGAGACATGTGATAAGCAGCAATCACTAAACGGTAAGCTTCTGGATCTTCGGTTTCAGAATTACCATCATCATTTACTGTCACTCCCGGCTTAATGATTTTAACGATGCTCCTGACTGTTAACTTACGCTGTTTATATAAGTCCTTCAACTCTTGACTGTTTTTAGGGTATGGAAACTCAAATGCGCCTAAAGGAAACGGAGTCATCTCCCCCACACCATTGTTTTTATATAAAGTTAAATGTAAAAAAACGCTTTGGTTGGTTTTTGATTCAATAAATCCTTTAATGATATAATCTGATCGTGTGGCTTTTTGAATGGCCCAAATATTATCCATCTTGTCCTTCAAATTAATCAGACTGTCTGGATGAATAACTTTCATGTTTAAAGTAAGAGCCAATTGACTGGTTAAATAGTCAATCAACGATTGTACCAACATGGATAGTTCCATGTTACCAAACTTAACCTCAATGGGTAAAACAGCAATAATGGGCATCCTATTCTGATGTTGCTTTAATGTAACAAGAGAGGACGTTTTCGATGCGTTTGGGGCTGGTTTAAGAACCATAAATAGGATTGCCGACAGTAACAACAAACCGACAATCAACACCAAGGCCATTAGTGATGGTCGTACTTCCGTTGTATCAGACTCTTCATTTAAATCTTCAGAATCATTGATTTCTTGAGTTTCAGTTACCTCGGCAATGAACTGATATCCTTTGCCACGTACAGTACGGATCGATGAATGTGTACTGGATTTATCATCCAGGATTTTTCGCAGTTCATAGATGATTCTGGTTATCACATGATCAGTCACAACCCGACCCTGCCAGATTTTCTCGAGCAGCTCATCTTTGGAAACCACCCTTTCACGGTTGCATATCAACAACAATAAAGTATTAAAAACTTGTGGCTCAACTTCTAAATCAATACCGTTTCTGGTTAAACGTACAGCAGCTGGATACAGTTGAAAAGGGCCAAAACTAAACATCAATAGTCATTTTATTTTTATCGGGTGGGTTTTAAAATTCTTATTTGATTATTTTATCTTGTATTTATTGCCAATTGTTACATCTTTTATGAAAGTGTATTGGTTTTTAATACGCTTGTCTCAATTCAAACAATTTTTTAACAAGCTAAATCTAATTCAAATGAAATAGGATTGAAACAAATGAGGACCTACAGGTATCACAAACACATGTATTTTAATGAAAACAACATCACTTAACCCAAATATCAGTTAAGCTCATGCGACATAGCACTGACATGCCCTCACTTAGTAAAATCATGATTAAATAAATATAACAGAGAAGATTTTGATAATTTGTGTCATAAACACTGGCCTCAGCAGGGTATACACTACCACATGATAAAACCTGAAAAACTTATGGTTTAACATCAGAATTTCAACAGAACAGCTCTATTAACACCCATCATGTTCAATGCATTCAACAACTGACTCCAGCATATCTCATAATTTCTGGTTTCTTATAGGCAAATCACATCATCGCCAGGTAAATCAAAGGTATCAACGCGAACCTTTAACCATTAAAAGCCATCGATAAAGATGACATCATTGATGTATGTCTCATCAGCACCCGCATCAAATGGTCCGGCTAAGTTCAATTTAGTTGGATCATCCCAACCCACAATATCTGCATCAACATCTAATGGCTGGGACATTATTACATCCGCACACATGTCGATGGCAAAAGATTCAGGTTTAAGATGAAAATCATTTCCCGTTCGATCAACAAAATCTGGATCAATTACCACCACTTGGTCTCCATTGAATGAAGTGTCTTCATGTGTGATCACACAACTGACATCCAACAGTCCGTTATCAGGACCAAACAAATTACCAGAACTTGGATCATGAACAATAGAATTAAGTATTTTCAAAGAAGACTCGTCACTCTCCCCTACATTGAAGACACTACTGGTTAAATTATTATCAACAAGGGTACTGTGCTTGATATCAATAGATGCCCCATTAAAAGCACTGACAACCCCAATATCGGAAAAATCATCACTGCCCTCATCACCATTGTCACTAAATATACTGGATTCAATATATACTTCAGCTTCCTCACCATCTGCAAATACGGCGGTTCCATGATCCGCTCGATTCAACTGTAAATAACTCTGTTTGATAGTAAGCTCACCTCTATTTAAAACATAAAATGCACCACCTGCTCCACTTTCTGTACCTGAAGAATTGGCAATAATACTGTTACATCTGTCCTGATTCCAACAGGCACCTAACTGTCTTTCAATAATGACTTGAGCATTTGTACTTAGAAAGCCAGCACCGCCATTTTCTCGTGCTGAATTATCATACATAATTAAGCCATTGGCATAAAAAAAGTTCTGTTCACCTGACTGCGCCAAGTAAAAACCACCTCCATTACCCTCTAAAAAAGGACTTAAACCCGCTGAATTATTTCTCACTGTAACAGCCACTTTACCGGAGCCCATACAGCCAGTTTCTCCACACATCCTTTGCCCAAACATATAGAGATTTGAACCATTGAACAAATAAGCACCACCACCATTTGATTGGCTCTGATTTTTGTATAAACCTGCTATACTATTCAAAGAGTCAGTAAAGTTTTCAGAATACATTGAAAGTGAACAGCCATGTCGCAAAGCAACACCACCACCTATATTGGCCTGATTGTTACTGATCAGACTCATACCATTTAGTATCAAGTTGGCTCTACCTACACAATGAATGCCTCCTCCTACACTGATAGACATATTATTTGTAATAAGTACATCACGTCCTATGATACTGGTTTCAACAGCTTCTTCATCAAGTCCCGAATTAATCATGATACCTGCACCTGAAACACCACTATTATCTTCAATAATCACACGCAACAAATACAACTTTAATGATGCCAATTCAACCGACACCCCACCTCCAAAATGTGGTGCTATTGATGTACCACCTGTTAATTTTAGATTTTCTAAACTGGATTGTTGGGTGATAACAGATCCAGCAAAATATATGACTGGTTCTGCAGCGGCACTACCATCTATCACAGTCAAATCATTGTACACCTGTTGGTTAGCATGTGCCGCCACACAGTCCACAAATCCCCCCCGTATCACTATCGACTTATTTTCAACCCTTAAGTTATTTTGGTAAGTTCCATTTGAGGCTACCCTCACTTCTTCAGCACCTGAGTCTATAGCCGCTTGAATGCTGTCAACAGCTGAATTAAAATCACAGGAAGCATCTGCTCCAATGGTTACATAACTACTGTGATTTATTTCACTTGCAACGGTTAAAGACTCAAATACTTTATATTGAGCCAAGTCTTGATTAACTTTCTTAGTCATTGCCTTATTGACAGCTCCAACTGTCAAACTCTGACATAAAAGTAACAAAAAAATCACCGCATAAAAAACTGAATCTATTGACTGTACTATTTGGGTTATATCATGTTGTTTTGCTTTCATACTAATTACCTAATGCCCTATTGAATTAAATTGCGATTAATCAAACTGCTTCTGATATCGATACAAACTTTAAGAATCGTCCTACATAAAACCAAGAATATACAAAGCATTTAAATCAAATCTGATGGGTAAATGATGATTATCTGATGATTAGATTGTCCCTCTTTAAGACAATGTTTTTTTAACAATTCATCATTTTTTGGTTACAGACAATGTTCCATACAAATCTAATTGCAAGGGAAACAGCACACATTCAATTGACTGATTATGGTGATTAAAAACTGTTTGTTGTTTAAATTCTGTCCATAAAATAATCCATGACCAGTCATTACCTTTGACAGTTAGTATTTAAAGTCAAGCTGTGATAGATTGACATGACAATGACAACAAAGAACGAGGAATTAACATGCATCAAGCGATCAAAACAATGACCTTTAGCGTCATCTTGATATTCTTCAGTGGTATGAATCAACAAGCTTATGCCAAAGCTGAAAATATAAAATCTCATCCCTTATCAAACATACCATTACGCAATATTGGCCCTGCACTTATTTCGGGGCGAATATCTGATTTCGCCTTTCATCCCAATAAAAAACATGAATTTTATGTGGCCACAGCCGCCGGTAATTTATGGAAAACCACCAACAACACCACGACTTGGGAGCCCATATTCGATAACGAGGGCAGTTATTCAATTGGCGTAATTGAAATTGACCCCAACAACCCATTGATTATCTGGGTCGGTAGCGGAGAAAATAACTCACAACGCAGTGTTTCATATGGTGATGGTGTATATAAAACCACTGATGGTGGTAAAACCTGGACCAACATGGGTTTAAAAAATTCTGAACACATCTCGCAAATTTGGATTCATCCAGAAGACTCAGATACTGTGATAGTGGCATCACAAGGTCCGCTGTGGAATGATGGTGGAGATCGTGGCCTTTATAAAACCACAGACGGTGGCATAACATGGGATCGCATTTTATACATAGACAAATACACAGGCATCAATGAATTTGTTATTGATCCAGATAACGTAGATAACATCGTTGCCAGCTCATACCAAAGACGTCGACATGTATGGACCTTAATTAATGGTGGCCCAGGCAGTGGCATACATACAACCAATGACGGCGGAAAAACTTGGACTGAAATAAAAAAAGGATTACCCAAAGACCACATGGGTAGAATTGGATTGGCTCAAGCACCCTCTTCTCCCCAAATCATTTATGCCATCATTGAAGCCAATAATGAAGAAAAAGGCGTCTACCTTTCAACAGATTTCGGTCAGAACTGGCACAAACAATCCAGTTACATGTCCAGCAGTCCACAATACTACAACGAATTGGTGATTGACCCTCATAACCCAGATCGAGTTTACTCACTCAGCACATTTACCAACATTTCTGAAGATGCAGGAAAAACATGGACGCCTTTGTCTGATAAATTCAGACATGTAGACGATCATGCACTGTGGATTGATCCTGACAATACTGAACATTTGTATATTGGTGGTGACGGTGGTGTTTATGAAACCTACGACCGTGGGCAAACATGGCGTCATGTCAGAAACTTACCTTTGGCACAGTTTTATCGCATTCAGCCAGATAATGATGAACCGTTTTACAACATTTGTGGTGGCACCCAAGACAACAACTCTTTGTGCGCACCTTCACGAACTACAGTGATTCATGGCGTGACCAATTCCGATTGGCGCATCATTCTGGGTGGTGATGGCTACGAGCCCCAATTTGACCCCAACGACCCTAATATCATCTATCCTCAATACCAATATGGTGGCTTGGCTCGTTATGACAAACGCACCATGGAACGCATTTTTATCACACCACACCCCAAAGAAGGCGAAGCCGAATACAAGTGGAACTGGAACACACCCTTGTTGGTCAGCCCACACATGAGCACACGCTTATACTATGGCGCTGAAAAACTGTTCAGATCAGATGACCGTGGAGATTCTTGGCAAATTATCAGTCCCGACTTAACCCAACAGCTTGACCGAAATCAACTGAAAGTCATGGATCGAGTTTGGAGCGTTGATGCAATTGCAAAAAATGTATCCACATCAAAGTACGGCAGTTTAATTGGTATATCGGAAAGTCCGATTCAAGCTAATTTATTGATTGTTGGAACCGATGATGGTGTTATCAGCACCACCAGTGACGGCGGCACCACTTGGCATTCAGTAAAAAGCTTTCCCAAAGTTCCAGACATGTCCTACATCTCTGATGTGTTGTTTTCCAATCATGATGTCAATGTTGCCTACGCAACCATTGACAATCACAAACGAGGAGACTTTAAACCCTATGTGTTGAAATCAACCAACCAAGGAAAGTCATGGAAACAAATCAGCAACAATTTACCCAAAAGAGGTTCTGTACATACCATTGTTGAAGATCACGTTGACCCAAATCTTTTATTTGTTGGTACTGAGTTTGGTGCATTTTTCACTCAAAACGGTGGTGATTCTTGGCATGAACTCACTCAATTACCAACCATTGCGGTAAGAGATTTGGAAATTCAAACCCGTGAAAATGATTTAATCATTGGTACTTTTGGGCGTGGTGTTTACATACTCGACGATTACACCCCATTGCGAAGTTCAGCCCAACAACTGTCTGAAAAATTAGCCACAGTCTTCCCAATCAAGGACAGCTGGCTGTACATAGAAGGTGATTTATTTGATGATCGTGAGAAAGGTTCATCTGGCAGTGAATTTTTTACTGCTCCCAATCCTCCACTCGGTGTCTCTTTCAACTATTACTTAAAAGATGGCTTTAAACCATTAAAGAAACAACGTCGTGCTGCTGAAATTGAAGCAGAAAAAAAAGGTGATGACACACCATACCCAGATTGGGACACATTACGTGCAGAAGATAATGAAGAGGCTCCAGCTTTATTCTTCTTGATTGAAGATCAACAAGGCAATGTCATCAACAGAGTTACAGCCATAAACAGCAAAGGTTTTCATCGTGTTCAATGGAACATGCGCTTCCCAGCACCTGATCCTGTGAGTTTACAAAAACCCAAACAACTGCCATATTGGGCCACTGAACCAATGGGGCCAATGGTGATTCCTGGCAGTTATAAAGCCACATTAATGAAACGACAAAATGGAGATTTAAGCATACTAAGCCCAACGCAAAATTTTACACTGAAATCTTTGGCTAACAGTCCTGAAATATCAAGTAACCCTGCCAATGTTTTAAACTTCAAAAAAGATTTGGCAGAATTACAAAGAGTCACAAATGGCTCAAATAAAAAATTAAGCGAGATGGATAGTCGCATCAAGCACCTCATTAAAGGATTGGATTTAACGCCTGTAGCAAATGAAGCTTCAGCTCAAAAAATTCGTCAAATTGCAGCCAATTTAAACACCTTAAAAATAAAACTTCGTGGCGACTCAACCATAGCATCAAGACAAGAACCAGTGCCATGGTCAATTTCTCAGCGTGTTGGTAATCTGTATGGCGGATTAATTGAATCACAAGCTGATATTCCACGAAATTATCAAGAATCTATGAAAATAGCCCATGCCGCTTTATCTCAAGCTTTAATTGAAATGCAGCAATTAGAATCAGCATTATTAGAATTTGAACATTCTGCTGAAAAAAATAGCGTACCGTGGACGCCTGGTCGTATGCCCATACTGAACACAAAACCAGATTAATTTCAGGTAATGAGTTATAGAGGCCTGTCAATCAGGCCTCTATAATCCCATAGGATTGTCACCAACTTAAATGAGACCGTTCAAATAACTTAATAAGAACTGCCGTGCTTTAATGTCTCAAAACACATCAATACAATATTTAATACAAACAAGTTGTCGGTTGGAAAAATCGATTGTATCGTTTTTTAGTTTTGTATCGAATTGAAATTAAATAACAATTGGTATTACCAACCGCCTCCACCGCCGCCGCCACCGCCGCCACCAGAAAAACCACCACCTGATGAAAAGCCACCCGAAGAAGATGACGGAGGAACAGATGCTGCAGAAATGGTATTGGCCATACCACGGTTGAAGTCGCTGAAACTGCTTGAAGAACCGGATAAATTAAAATGCCCCCCTGAATACCAATTGGGGCTGTAATTATAATGGTTATTATCAGTGCCAGCTGATTTCAAATAATTGGCAAATCGTTCAGACCACTGGTTTTCCACACCCAGAGCCATCGCATACGGTAAATATTGTTCAAATAAAACAGGTGTCATTTCTGGAGGATGCATGATATCAAGACGGTGCTGCTCTGCTGTAGATAGGTATAATTTAAAACCTTCAATTTTATCCATCAGTTCACGACCAAATGGTGTGGGGGATTTCAACAAATAAATAAAGAAACCATTAATAACAACTAAAAACACAGTCATAAAAACAACTTCTTTCGGTAAGCCACCAGAAGAAGAAATAAATGCAACGACCATTAATAAGCCGTGTGTTATCACCACAAGACTGTCCCACAAGCCCTTGTTTGCTTTAAACAAAATAAACAAGGCAAAAGCTGTAAACGCCAATGGAATAAACATGGCGCCCATGACTTCGATAGTCAGTAAATTCAAATGTAACATGAACAGTACCAACACCAAAAAACTGATCCCCATGCCAAAATATCCCAGCATTTTATTGTCTTTAAAGCATTTTGTTTTGTACTCACTTTTTAATCGCTCATTGACTTGTTTGATGGCTGATTTTATTTTTGAATCGTATTGTTTATCGATGTAAACGTTTTTCCTTGAGCCACTGAACAATCGTTTCAGAATGATGTGTTCCCCAGAAGAAGCTGGTCTTAATTTTTTATTGCCAACTTCAATTTGACTTACTTTATATCCATCTTGAGTTTTCTTTAATTTAACATAACCTTTAACAGCCAAGTTAATCAGTGCAGCTGTAAAGTTTTTATGGTTACTTTTTTCTTCCACTATATAACGCATGGCCGCAGGAGAAATGTCATTGGGTGGATAAAACAAGGGAACAATAATGCCTTTTTCAGGATCTCTTCCAACCTGATGCCAAGCCAAAAGATAGAACATTAACAAACTCAATAATACAATTAACATCAAAATCCACATTAAATTATCACTGAGAAAATCTAAAAACCAATTTCCATCATTGTTAATAAATCCTGACGGAAACTCTAAACTGAAAGTCATGCCTTGGTACGGTTCAAGAGGTTTGGTGTTAGTGATTGTAAAAACATTGTCCTTGATTTCGCTGCGATAATCGGCATTTGTTTCACCAGCAAAACCTGTCCACACACCACTATTAACCATTGACATTGAAACACCTTGTGGCAAGTGCACTTCGGCACTGACATGATTCATTTTAAACTGCCAATCATTTCCTGTAATATTCCAAGCAAAACGATCACGGTCTTCCATAAATGCAATTTGTTTATTGGTAAGGTATCTGATTTCGTACACTTGTTTACCGCGGCTGACCAATTGACTGCGACTACCCACATACAACCTGACACCATGACTTAAATTTTCTGTGTGATGCGGCTCATTAGCACCATTTCGCTTTACACTGAGCACCACAAAATCAACCGTAGACTTAGTTAATAATGCTGTTTTATACATAGTGGGAAAATCACGGTAAATACCCCGTTTGATCTTATCATTTTCAACATGTACAGTTATGGTTTCTGTAACGTAAATGTCGCCACTGACTTTAACTTCAATGTTACTGTGAAAAGCATCAATGTATTCTGAAGCCAAAGATTGAAAGGCCTGAAACAACAAGCCTATTAAAATAATTCGCTTAATCATTAATCAAAACTTCACTTCAGGGTTTTCAGCATGCTTGGGATTTTCTAGCTCAAAAAACTCAGCTGCTCTGAAATCATATTTGTTAGCGATTAAGTTTGAAGGAAAGGACTGCACAGCTGTGTTGTATTCACGTACCGCTCCATTGTAATAGCGTCTGGCATATTGAATGTCATCTTCAATCTTTTGTAATTGCTGTTGTAAATCGATAAAATTAGTATTGGCTTTAAGCTCAGGATAAGCCTCAACTTGAACCATCAAGCCTGATAAAGCGTGTGATAATTTTTGCTCATCTTCTCCTTGCCCACTGGGAGAATGGGGTTTTCGAGCCGCATTTCTTAAGTTGATGACCTTCTCAAGTGTTTCCTGTTCATGTTCGGCATATTTTTTTACCACATTAACGATGTTGGGAATCAAATCATGGCGCCGTTTTAATTGCACATCTATACCACTCCAGCCATCTTCAACATGGTTTCTCTTTTTGACCAAACGGTTGTATAAACTGATACCCCAAGCAATTACCACACCAGCCAGTAACAACACAAACACTAAAAAGCTTGATCCTCGCATTTCACGCTCCTAATTCATTCACAATCAATGATTATACTGTAATTTGACTTAAATTAAGAAGTGCCAGAAGTGATACCTACACCCATGTACCAAGCGGTGTACCAAGGTCTGATATTTTCTTAATAAAACCCGTTATTTTCATGCCACAACAACTGTCAATTAACGGGCACCTACAATCCAAAAAACAACAACAAACAATACCCAAGTAATTACACCAATGATTACAGATAAATAAAACCAATCAAAAGAATCCAAGTGATTTGAATTCTTTTTATTGAAACGCAATCTTGGTTTTAGTTTATTAAGACTAAACAAACGGATAACAATGGCTCCAGTGGTATAGAAAACCACATAAACAATCATTTCAATAAAAAAAGAAAACAAGATTTCAAGCACAACAGCACTCATTTTTTCTTAAAATTCTGATGAAACGAATCACTCAAACGTATTCGTCCAACAAATCCTCATGTACTTCACCATCCCAAGGATGTAGCATCATCAACTCTTTCAGTTGAGCAAATTGTTCAGGAAATCGAATGATAACTTGGTGTGGTTGCGGCACTGATTTTTTATCAACTATCAAGCCAAATTCAACCTGTCCATTGTATGAAAGGATGCTTATTCCCATACCAATTGAACCATTCTGAGGAACCCAGAACATGGTTTTCTCTACCTTACACCCTGCAATGTATAAAGGCACCGGCGGTCCAGGCACATTGGTCAAAACAGCTGTGGCTTTTTTTGAAAACTGGTTCAGTAATAAATTTTGTACGGCTTGTGGAGCCAAACCAATCATGCTGAGTAAACCCAATGAAACCAAAGCCTGTTTCGATTTTTTCAATTCATTCATCTCATGGTGGACATAAGATAAACGTTTTAATGGATTAGGTTCAAATATAGGCAAATTCAAAAACACCAGACCAAAATGATTACCTAATTCTTTGGCGTGCTTCAATGGCCTTAAATTCACAGGCACTGTAGCACGTATCACTTTTTTGTCAGGATCATCACCACGCTCAATCATGTACTCACGTAAGGCCCCAGCTAAATTTGAAATCAACACATCATTAACTGTGGTTCCTGTTGCTTTTGCAATGGCCTTAACCTCATCCAATGGCAGCGATTGAGCCCAAGCCACCCTTTTTCTGGTACATAACTCTGACTTATATACTGTTTCGGGATCATCAGATAAAGTCAAAGCATTAAACAATTCTTCTGCAATATCAACAGTATCACCTAAACCTTTTTCTATCAATGAAGGCTCTTGAATGATTTTTTTACCCAACTCAGACATTTCATTTATCATTTTTAATGAGTGAGCCCATTGTTTTTTTGCTGGATTTATCACCTGTTTTAGAAGGCCTAGTTTTTGGTGTTCTTCTTTCTTGGTTTCATCAACATTAAAATCTAAGCTTTTATCACGACTGGTACTGGTCATAGATAACAGCACTTGAATCAATGCAATCCCGTCGGCATAGCAGTGATGAATACGTGATACCACAACAGGTCCTTTGTCATAGTTTTCAACAATATGAAAAGACCACAATGGTTTATTTTTATCCAGGGGTGTAGAAGCCAAATTACTGACATAATCTTGTAATTCATGGTAATCAGCACGCCCTGGCAATGCCACTCTTCTGACATGAGCGGCCATATCAAAATACTTATCATCTTGCCAATATGAACCACTGGCAGTTTGTTGCGCCAATTGTCGAAAACGACGGTACTTAAGAAACTTCTTTTCAAGGGCTTGGCTAAATTGTTGCAAATCAGGCATTTGATCCAAAAACATCAAACCAGTAATCATCATCAGGTTGTGTGGTGACTCCATACGCAACCAAGCAGTGTCCACTTTTCGCATGGGTTCTTTTTTACTGTCGATGTATTGAAACATAGAGAAAATATTTTCGTTTTAATTTGGTCTTCCATCATTATAATAGAAAGCATGAATAAATATATAGCCGTCTGCTGTTAATGGAAAATTCCTTTAAACTTGAAATACCAAACTTCACCCTAGGCAAAGAAATTGGTCGTGGAGGTATGGCCCGTGTTTTTTTGGGGGAGCAATTAGAACCTAAAAGAAAAGTTGCCATTAAAATTGTTACACCACAAGGCAATGACCCCAAGATTTTAGAAGACTTACAGAAAGAAGGAGATACGGTTGCACAATTTTCACACCCCAATATTGTGACTGTATTCTCATGTGGTGTCATCCAACAAAACTATTACCTGGCGATGGAAATCCTCGGTGGTGGTGACCTCAAACAAAAAATTGAATCGGGCATCACTGAATTAGAGGCTTTCAATATCATGTTAGATATGGCCAAAGCACTTGAACACGCACATAAACGTGGCACATTACATCGTGATATCAAGCCTGAAAACATCTTATTTCATGAAGACGGACAGGCGGTATTGGTAGATTTCGGAATTGCCAAGGCCCAAAATTCAGTCAGTGAATTCACACGTGTAGGTGCTGTGGTTGGTACGCCACATTACATGAGCCCCGAACGCGCACTCGGTAAAGAGATCGATGAACGATCTGATTTATACGCACTGGGTGTGGTCTTGTATGAAATGTTGGTGGGTGAAAAAGTATTTGAAGGTGGCGATACCTTTGCCATCAGTTATGCCCATGTGCATGAACCTGTACCAGACTTACCTGAAGAAAAGGCCAAATATCAGCCATTACTGAATAAATTACTGGCCAAAAACCCAGATGATCGTTTTCAAACAGCAACACAATTAATAGCTCAATTAAAAAAATACCTCAGAAGATTAAAACCCATCACTGACACCACACACTCATTTGCTCCATTACCGGAAATGATTCAGCAACCAAAGAAATCAAATCCATTACCATTTGTTGTGACTGGAATCGTGGTGGTAGTGGCCGTGTTGGTTGGTATTTGGCTGATGAACCAACAAAATGCAATTGAACTGAACCAGACAGAATTAAACTCTGAACAATTATTAGAGGTTTCCAATAAACTGGGGGCTGCTGATGTGTTTTTCAAACGACAAGACATCAACCAAGCTGAAGCACTGTATTTATCTGTGTTAACAGAATACGACTGTAAAAACGAAGATGCCAGAAACAGAATTAAAATTTTAAACCGGGCAAAATATGACCAAATTGTTGCAGCCTGTGACAAATAAAAAAAGCGGCCTTTCGGCCGCTTTCCAAGCACCTTCTCATTTCGCAATCAGATGCTTTCGGGCAAAAAGTAGAATTCACTGCCTTCATGGCCTGCATGTTTAACAGCGGTATATTCGGGGCTTTGTTGTATGCCTGATAGCTTAGATCGTAACTTCACCTGTTGATCTAATGCTTTATAAAGTCTATAACCTTCCATTACGCCATCATTTTCATTCAACACATCCAATAACGCTGAAGCAAATATTGAGTGGCCATCGCCACCGCTGTCTAATACAGGTTGTAAGCCACCAGAAGTTAAAACAGTTCTGGCTTTCACTCGAGATGTAAAGAGGATGTCATTCTCAGCCACATCTTCAGGGAAAGGCCTGATGGCTGAACCTGACATGGTTCCTGAATAACAAGAATCAGCAATAACCATCACATGTTTGGCCTTCATACTTGACATGAATTCTGTAATAACATCATTAGGAATCCACGTTTTCTTGTCATCCAATTTGGCATCTGTTGGTATCCAAAAACCATCTTGTTTTTCATCAATTAATCCATGACCTGCATAGTAGACAATTAAATTATCAAATTTTCCAAGCTTTTGTTGGTATTCAGCCAATGCTTCAACAATTTGTATGTGAGTGGCATTTTCGAGAATTTTTACTTTGTAGCCATAGCTTTTTTTCAGAACGGCAGCAATGTCTTTGGCATCATTAACTGCAGTATCTAAATTATCCATATCGCCATACACATTGTTACCAATCACCAAAGCATGGTAATCACCCAAGTCTTTTTTAAACCTTTTGGTAAACAAATCAGATAAATACCTGGGTTTAATTTGTTCCAGAATTTGTCTGACAACAACAAACTGTTCAACTGATTTTGAACCATCTTTTTTAATCGCTTCAATACTTACTGGCGTGTCTTCATCTTGCAACAACTCCACATTGACACTAAAAATACCAGTATCAGTCAATTTATCTGTTATATTTTGGTTATTCAAAGTCAGTCCAGCTACATCTGCAGGTGGGTTAACACTGCCCATAATAGATAAACTGGTGGCTGACTTATTGGCTACAGGTATACTGCGAATACCACGAGTCAACATGATATCAGGGGTAATAACATTAATCCCAAACTGCTCATCATTCATTGCCAAATCATAACCATTTTCAGTCGCAATTTTTTGCACCAAAATAGATGCCAATTCACGGCTTTTTTGATTGCTGTTTTGTAAGTCATTAACTTGCTTTTCCAATGCTGCTATTTGTTGCTTGACATCATTGTCATTTTGATTGCTTCTAAGAGCCGCTTGTAATCGCTTCAATTCAACATTTGCCGATTGAATATACTCCTTTGTTTTTTGGTAATTGTCATTGACACTACTTAACTCATTACGTAGTTTTGAGACTTCTCTTTCTAATTGAATGCGTTGAAATTCTTTTTCTCTTCGCTCCAGTAAGTCTTGCTCTGTAACAAGTTCTAACTTGGCATCTGCAACACCAGCAGCCTGACGATAAAGGTTGATCGCTTTAACTGAATCTTGTGCTACACCCAAACCTTTTTCATACAAATTACCCAAGTTTAATTGGGCAGGTGAAAATCCTTGATCAGCAGCTTTTTGATACCAAGCAGCTGCAGTTTTATAATCTGCGGTTCCATTAAATCCTTTCTCAAATAATTCACCCATGTAATTTTGCGCTGTGGCATCACCCAAATCGGCTTGTTGTTTCCATACTTTAGCAACAGTAGCAAAGTTTGATTCATCGTAGGCCACATATTCACCACCACGTAAGGCACATTCTTTGGCTGTTAATTTGGCTGGTTTGCGAGGTGGAATGTAAGTGTAACTTTGTCCTAATTGCCTGATTTGAGGTGGTAATAAGCAATCAACTATATAAAGTTGGTCTGGTGTGATTTGTCCATCTTTAACGCCCTTGACTTTTTTTGATCGTTTCGCTGACACATCACCCAATGCCAATGAAAACAAGGACAAAAATACCAATGCGTTTTTGAAATATACTTGTTTCATGTTATCACCTTTAAAATTCGAATCTGGCACCAAAATTGATGGTACCTCGTGTAAACCCTTCTAGACCAAAAATACTGCGATAATTGATATACGCTTGCTTACCATTGGCTCCGATAAAGACCAAACCAACACCAGCCGATCCATAGGTTCTGTCTGGTTCATCTGTTTCGATATAAAATATCTCATCCACTGGTGCCGTGATAAAACGAGCTTCCAATAACCCGCCATCATTTTCGGTTTCTCGACTTAAGTTAAAGTCAAACTGTGGAGAAATTACACCATTTTTTAAGCTGATGGCTTTGGACACGCTGGTACCAACAGACCAAACCATACTTTTCACTTGTTGTTCACCAAAAGCAAAATTAAATCCACCTGCCCCTGTTTCTTGGAAAGCATCAATGGTGGTTCTTACATACCTTACTGATGCATTTGGCGTGATGTTCCACGCATTTTTATTAAAATGATAGCCTAAACTCATGGCAACAGAGTATTGGTTGGCATCTGTTTTACCTGTCGCAACACGGTCTATGGCTATGTTATCTAGGTCAAATTTAATGCGGCGAGTTTGCTCAAAATCAGGATTTCCATAACTGATTCGTGCATCCATATAAAAATTATCTTTGATATAAAAAGAACCGTAACCTGTTAACGTAAAACCAGTTGATTTCATTTCTGCTTCATCTTCGATTTCAGAATCAAAATTAGCGTACCCCAATGCCATACCAACAACTTTTGAAGGGCTTAAACGATAATCTACTCCTGCGGTTAATCCGTAGGTGTCAAAATCAAAACCAAGCTCTCGACCAGTGGCATCTCTTTCGCCCATAGAAATATTTCCATTTACAAAGAAGCCCCAAGGAGATATAAAATCATTGACAGCGCTGCCAGAGGATTCATCATCAGATTGATTTAAATAAGCCAACATCCCCAAAGGTATCGATTCATTACCATAACGTCCTGTTAAACCGGCCACACTGACTCCTGCGCCACCACCTCCGCGTAACTCTGACAACCTTGAATCAATATTTTTAAATTGAGACGTAATCATTTCAGATGCAGAAGTTGATTGTCCAATCACCTCATTGGGCGTAATTTCCTCCATGGCATTAATGATAGAGTCCCTGTTCTCAGGTCTGGCACTGGCAATCATTTCTTCACACAAACCCTCAATAGCCATAAAGTATTTACGAGCACAATAACTGGAAACATTTCGTATGGTACGCATCACAGTTGCACTGGCACCACTACCCACTGCATCTTCAAACACTGAAAATATTTCATCTTCTGTGGGTGTTCGGCTGACTTCATTGGTTAAACCCACCAAGTTATTACCAGGATTAACATCCACCGATGGAGATTCAATACTGGCATTAAAAACTATGGCTTGAGACTGTTGAACCACTTGTTGAGTCATCACTTTGAGTTCAATGTTTTGCATTGATCCAACTACATAATTAGTTGGAAATTGACAGGTTAAATTGGTGTTTGAAGCTTGGCACAACCATTGCCCTGAATTAATTACCTGTACATCTGAAATGATTCCAGAAAATGAACCGTTAATGACAGCATCCCTGGCTTGGTCTGGTCCTAAATTATTGGTCTTAAGCGTCACATCAAACACATCCCCTTGTTGTATATTTTGTGCCTGAGTGATTAACTCTAACTGTAAGTCAACTTCAAGTAACTCAACATCAATGACATTAATTTGAGCCTGACTTTGGTTATTTGAAACATCGGGATCCACTTCGTCGGATGAAACCTCAATGACATTAAGAAGCGGACCACTGAAAGCATTGTTAAATCCTCCAGTGAGTTTAATTTGCAGCGATTGATTAACAGCCAAGACGTCGATATCACAGACCAATGATGAATTTAATAACACACAGTTAGCACCATCGGCGACCTGAACAGAATCTGCATTAAAACCAATGGGGAATTGATTTTCCAGTTTCACATTTGAAGCATTATTTGGACCGTAATTAGTAACTTCTATCAACCAGTTAACTTGTTCAGAATTCAAAACCTCATTTGAATCCGCTGTTAATTCAACCGCCAAATCTGCTGTGTATAATCCCAATCCTTCGATAACCGCTACACTCACTGATGATTGGTTGTTAATTAAATTTTCGTCACTTTCTAAGTTCAAAGAAGCACTGTTAACCAAAGTACCTGTTTGGTTAGGTGCAACGACATTGAATATCAATTGACTACTGCCCCCAGTATCTAATGAAGCATTGTATTGACAATTGATATTTGTCACACCTGAACATACCCAATCCACACCTTCATATGAATCAAACTCCACGCCCTGTGGTAATGAATCAGTCAATGTAAATCCACTTTGACTTTCACTCCCAAGATTAATCACATCAAACAGATAGCTAAATCTACCGTTCTTCAAAATTTGCTCGGTATTGGCTGTTTTAATTATTGCCATATCATTTGCAAAGGAATTGACTGGCTCATTAATCTGTATACTGGTATTGACGGATTTATTCAGACCATCTGCTGTCACATCAACTTGACTGGTTAGTAAACCAATAAAATCAACAGATTGCATCAGTATATCTATTGATAAACTGTCATCAGGAGCCAGTGCTTGAGTGTTAGTACAAGTCACGAAGTTATTGCTAGTTGAGCAATTCATTTCAGCCGATTGCACATCAATCAATTGAGCCTGACTGGGTATTAACAAAGACGCATTGATTGTATTTATTGGAAACGCACCCCTATTATTCATGAACATGGTATGTGTAAATTGCTCACCTGTTTGAGCATCTGGAGAACTACTGACCATTAATAAACCATAGTCAGTTGTTATGACTGTGGAGTTGTTAATAGTTACAGCAGGAGCAGCACCCGAGTTATTTCCAGTGACACCATCTGAATCAGTCACTGTTTGAACAGTGGCCGTATTAATGACATTGTTGTTGGCACTGGCTGCTGTTACATTGACATCAATAGTAACCACTTCTCCAACTGCAAATAATCCACTGCTGGTATCACAACTCAACAAGCCTCCAAAAGCCGAGCCATCATGTATACAGTTGACCGCAGTACCTAAATTTGAAGCAACCACATAAGAATCAAAGCTTACTTCTGGTGGTAGTTGATCATTGATTGTGACATCTGAGGGTGCTGTGCTTGATGCACTTGAATTACTGACATCCAAATAATATGTGAAAGAATCACCTATAGCAAAATCCGTACCACTGACCGTTTTAACTATACTAAAATCACTCACAGCAGCGTTAACCACATCTGACATATTAGTCACATTATTGGCTGTATTGGAATCAGCGGTACTGTTGACTGATGCTTGAAACAGTGCGTTGGTAGCTGCTGAAACTGCCAAGACTTCAAAACTTAAATTGTGCGTAGTAAAGGACACAAACGGTGCACCTTGCCTGTCACAAATAATTACACCACCGGATGGTGACCCATCATGATTACAAACCCATCCAGGTGCACCAGCTAAATTGGTGTTGGTAAAACTGACTTCAACTGGTAATGCAATATTAATTGTTACATCCGTTGGATTTGCTGTTGATCCCATCGGATTATCAACTTGTATTGTGTGTACTATAGTGTCCCCTTGGTTATATATACCAGACACAGAAGAAAACTGTATAGATAAGTCCGCATCAGCGGGGCTGATATCAAAACCAGTGAAAGCTGAATCATTGGATGGATTGGGGTCGAATCCACTGATAACATTGGCTGTCGCTGACAATGAAGTCCCTACAGTATTGGCCAATCCAGTGATCAAAATATTGGTATTGGTACCAATATCCACAGGTGTTCCCTGACTGTCACAAACCACATCACCACCTGAGGCAGAACCATCATGAATACAGCTCCAACCACTGGCATTAGTCACTTGTGCTGAATCAAATACGACTTCATTTGGTAATGTCGCTGTCACAACTGCATCTATTGGTTCTCCGGTCGAAGCGAATGGGTTATGCAAAATTAAATCTAAATTGACTGCATCACCAACAAAATAGAAACTCGAGTCAGCAGTCATCGATAAATCCAAATCAGCTGTTGGTGCAATTATGGTCATTGTTGCCGTACTGCTATTGTTTAAACTGTTTCCATCTGCAAAACTTGAGCTCGCTGTATTATTGACTGAAGCATTAATTGGTCCATTTGCCACGACAGTGATTCTGACACCATCCTGAGAAGTGGTATTGGGTAAAGAGGATGCATTGCATGTAACTACAGATGCTGAATAAGAACAGGTGAAATTAGGCCCTAAATCAGTGTGGCTTTGGTATGTAACTTCACTGGGTAAGGCATCAATTAAATCCACATTTGTAGCATTAGCAGTACCCGTATTATTAACTTCAATAATATAATCAAACACGGCACCTTGAACAACTTGTGACAAATTACCATCAATGGTTTTTGAAACAGCTATTTCAGGGGTTCCCACTACTGCTACTGTAAATGCCTGATCACTGCTGTTATTACTGGTACTAAAATCTACTTCAGTGGCTGATACTGTGGCTGTATTGATGTAATTATTAAGTGCTGCACTGTTACTCACATTTGAGGCTATTGTGAATACAAAAGTATTTCCTGCTGCTAACAAAGATAAACTACATTGTACTGTTGATGAAACTTCTGTACATTCTGGACTTGACCCAGAAGAGTCAAACAGTAAGTTATTAACCAATAAATCATCCATTACTAGCACATTGGTGGCATCCACAGATGAAAGGTTGGTTACATTCAAATCAAAACTTATTGGGCCACCAGGGGCTACTGTGCTTGAAAATCCAGCAGTGATAGATTTAACAATTTCTAAATCTATACCTCCTCCTGAAACAAAATCGATGTCAGTAACGATATGATCATTGCTTGGATTGGAATCACCAAGTGCGTTAGTAACATCAACATCTAAAGCATTGGTAATGGTTGTAGGATTGGTTGGAGATGTAATACTCAATATCAAATCCGAACTGTAACCTGTTGCATACACACCATTGTAATTACAAATAATCTGAGATGTCACTGAACTGCAGTCCCAATTCGGGTCACTAGGCGTCACATTGGCAGGTTCAATTAGAAAGTTTAAATTAAAAGTAACAGTGGTTTGATCTCCTTCAGGTACACCATTGATGTCATTAGTCACCGTATAAGTTAGTTGACGGGTACCACCACCTGCAGGCAATGTCACAGGATTACCCGTAGGAGAAACTGACAATGTAAAATCTGTACTTCCACCAGCAGAATATTCAATATCCACCGATTCAGTGTTATCAGCAAAATTAGTTTCATCACCATTATTGTCAATTACATTAACACTAAAAGCAGGTGCAAAATCAAAATTACCCGCTTGTACAATGACGCTGATATCAAGAATTGAAAAACTGCCTTGTGTCATTTCTCCAATATATTGACAAGATTTTGTGGTGCTAAAATTTGGACAATTCCAATCACTACCTACCACTGTATCTAAAAATTGGAAACTGGGATCAACCAGCATATCTGGCGTAAAATTCAAGGTGACCCCACCCATAGTATCTTGGTCGCCATTGTTACTTATCTGTAATTGAATCGTGTTGCTTTGTCCATCTCCATTAAATTGATAAGGGCTACCAAATGAAGAAACAGACAAATCTGGTTGCGCAAAAACCTGTGTACCCAGAAACAAACCTACAACCATTGAGATGTATTTAAACCAACTAAACCCTTTCATATCCCTTCTCTCTTTTATTACCTAACGGCAGTTTTTGCAGTATAACTATAGAAATAGTTTGAATGTTAAACAATGAATTTTCAACAATTCCTGCACACTTTACAAAAATTTGAGCAGTAAATCACAAAATCACTTCTTATTTTTTGCTTATCTTGCCGTGTTTTTATTGCTTTATGATTATATATAACGAGAAAAAAATCAAAATCGGGACAAAAACCCGCAAATTTATTTAATGATGTGTTCTATTTTTAGTTGTAAAGAACGTCGATTGCGAAATTCATTAACCATCATTTGATAACATAAATGCATGCTCTGTTGCTCTTGAGCAAATTGATTTGGATGAAAACCAAAAGCTATGGCATCTATTTGTTTAACAAGGTCTGGGGTTTGTAATACCAGTTTACAGTGATTCGCACCAATCAGTTTTTTGCTTTTAATCACAAACCATCCATCAAATAGGGGTTGTTCAAATAACTGCCCCCAAGGACCAGCATCTTGTAACATTTCAGCCATCCTCAAGTTTAAATCTTCGGTTTCTACAGCACCATCAGAATAAATAACTTGAAGTAAACTGTTTTCACTGAGGTGAGTTCTGACTTGTTTGATAAACGCATTCTGAAACGTTTTAAATTTTGTTTTCTCTAAAGTCAATCCTGCGGCCATGGCATGACCACCAAATTTGCAGATGAGCCCTGGATTTTGAGCATCTACTTCAACCAAAACATCTCGAATATGAATACCTGGAATACTTCTGGCAGAACCTTTAATAAAGTCAGAGTGTTCGTTTTCATTGGCAAAAGCAATCACTGGCCGGTGAGTATACTCTTTAACTTTTGATGCCAATAAGCCAACCACACCTTGATGCCAATTTTTATGATACAAGCATATGACTTCAGGTAACTGAGGTTTGGTTTTCAGCTCATCAACCACAGAGTCAGCAAAACGCTGCATGTCTTCTTGAATGGTTTTTCTTTGTTGGTTGATGTCATTAAGCTGTATGGCCAATTGTTTGGCCTCTGCATGATCATCTGTCAATAATAAATTGATACCGATACTCATGTCTTCAATGCGGCCCGCTGCATTAAGCCTGGGAGCAATGTAAAATGCCAGTGAGTTACTGTCTGCCGACAATTGATCAACACCAGCCACTTCATACAAAGCATTGATACCAGCCACAGAGTGCTTGCGTCTGATGCGTTGCAAACCAGCGTCTACAAATATCCGATTGTTCACATCAAGCGCAACCAAATCAGCCACTGTCCCCAATGCAACCAAATCCAATAAACTGCCTAAGTTTGGAACTGTCATTTGATTCTTTTCGAACCAGTTTTCCTTGAGCAACATTGAGCGCACAGCGGCCAATAAATAAAAAGCCACACCAACGCCAGCCAAAGACTTGCTTGGAAATTCATCACCCGCACAATTTGGATTTACAATGGCATCAGCCGGAGGCAAATCATCTGGCGGTAAATGGTGGTCAGTTACAATCACCGTCATCCCCAGTTGTTTGGCTTTACTGACACCATTGAATGATGAAATCCCATTATCAACAGTGATAACCAACTGAGCTTTTATTTTTTCTAACTCATCCACCAAGGCCGTGGTTAAACCATAACCATGCTCAAACCTATTGGGCACCAAAAAATCCAAATAGTGTCCACCCATTGCCCTCAATGCCCTGATAACCAAGGCAGTTGAAGTGGCACCATCAGCATCAAAATCACCCACAATTACAATCCTGTGGTTGTTTTTTATTGCATTGATGATAATTTCTGCCGCGCGATCAATGCCTTTCAACCCCTTGGGCTGATATAGATTTTTTAAACGGTATTCAACTTGAGAATAATCAAGCACACCTCGAGCCAAGTAAATGCGGCGAATCAGGTGGTGTAAATGTTCACCACCTGTTATTGTGTCATCAGGTAGGGGGCGGCGTTGAAGCTTAGTTTTAGACACCTACTATCAAATATATTTAATAGACTCTATGAAATAGACTTTATCACCACCTGGTGCTTGAACCTCAACCTCATCATCTTCACTTTTTCCAATCAGTGCACGCGCAATGGGAGAACTGATGGATATTTTACCTTCATCAATATTGGCTTCAGCATCACCAACTATTTGATAAGTGACATGTTTACCACTTTCTTCTTCTTCCAATATCACAGTTGCACCAAAAACAATTTTATCACCCACATTTAAATTGACGACATCAATAACTTCAGCTGTGGATATAATGCCTTCTAACTCCGCAATTCTACCTTCGGTAAATGATTGTTGTTCTCGGGCAGCATGATACTCGGCATTTTCTTTTAAGTCGCCATGAGCCCGAGCTTCAGCAACCGCATCAATGATTTTAGGTCGCTCTATCGTTTTTAATCTTTTTAACTCTGCTTTTAATTTGTCCGCACCCGCTTGGGTAATTGGCGCTCTGTTCATATTTGTTCCTCAAAATTCATGTAACTCTTTCAATGAGTACAGTTCGTGTTTATTTAAATAGTCATAAGCTGCAATTGTCGCAGCTGCACCTGCAATGGTGGTGCTGTAGTTAATACTTTGTTTCAAAGCTTCCTTTCTTATTGAAGCTGAATCAGCAATGGCCTGAGCCCCTTCGGTGGTATTGATAATAAAATCAATTTCTTTACTTTTTATTTTATCAACAATATGGGGGCGACCTTCAATCACTTTATTAACGCTTTCGCAAAATAAACCTGCTTTTCTTAACAACTGACATGTACCATGTGTGGCCACCAATTCAAAATTTAAAGACCTTAATTGCTTTGCAAGCGGTATTAATTTGTCTTTATCTGCTTCACGCACACTGACAAAGGCTTTACCATCTCTTGGCATATGGACATTTGCAGCCAACTTAGAAGCTGCCACTGCTGAACCAAATGATTTACCAATTCCCATGACCTCACCTGTCGAACGCATTTCAGGCCCTAAAATAGGATCAACACCAGGAAACTTAACAAATGGGAACACAGGCTCTTTGATTGAGTAATGGTTCAAATGCAACCTTTCTTTCACACCCTGCTCACTTAAACTGATACCTGCCATACATTTGGCAGCTATTTTTGCTAATGGCAGTCCAGTAGCCTTAGAGACAAAAGGCACTGTTCGTGAAGCCCGAGGGTTCACTTCCAATATATAAATATCTGAACCTTGTATGGCAAATTGCGTATTCATTAAACCAATAACATTCAACTCTTTGGCCATTAGCTTACATTGTCTGGCCAGCTCCTCTTGAACTTCTAAGCTCAATGTAAAAGGTGGAATACAACAAGCCGAGTCACCAGAATGAACGCCAGCTTGTTCTATGTGTTCCATGATACCACCCACCATGACATCATTACCATCACAAATAATATCCACATCAACTTCTATGGCATGGTCTAAAAAGCGATCAAGTAACACAGGAGATTCATTGGAAACCTTTACAGCTTCTTTCATATAGCGCTGGAGCTCTTGTTGAGAATGCACCACCTCCATAGCACGCCCCCCCAGTACAAACGATGGCCTAACAACCAGTGGAAAACCAATGTGGTTTGCCACAGCTTCTGCTTGACTTTCTGCAGTTACAGTTCCATTGGGTGGCTGTTTCAAATTCAGTTTGTCCAACATGGCCTTGAATTGTTCTCGGTCTTCAGCCTTGGCAATACACTCAGGCGAAGAACCAATGATTGGTACTCCAGCCAGAGCCAACTTATCGGCTAAATTTAATGGCGTTTGGCCTCCGTACTGAACAATCACACCTTTGGGTTTCTCAACAGCTACAATTTCCAACACATCTTCCAAAGTTAAACTTTCAAAATACAAACGATCAGAAGTGTCATAATCAGTTGATACAGTTTCAGGATTACAGTTAACCATGATGGTTTCAAATCCCTCTTCTTGCAATGCCAAGGCCGCATGCACACAACAATAATCAAATTCAATGCCCTGTCCTATGCGATTGGGGCCTCCCCCCAAAATCATGATTTTGTCTTTATCAGTTGGATTTGACTCACACACTTGCTCATAAGTTGAGTAAAAATAAGCCGTAGGGGCATCAAATTCAGCTGCACAAGAATCCACACGCTTATAAACCGATCGGATATTCAATGCCTGTCTTTTAGATCGCACCTCAGATTCTTTACTGCCAACCAATTGTGCAATTCTGGCATCCGAAAAACCTTCTCTTTTCAGTTGTTTTAACTGTTTTTCATCCAAACCATCTAATTCACATTGCTCTAAAGCCGCTTCAATTTGAACCAAGTGTTCAATGTGTGCCAAAAACCAAGGATCAATTTTTGATATTTCATGAATTTTTTGTAAGTCAAGTCCACACCTGAAACCATCAGCCACATAAAACAAGCGCTCAGATGATGGTTCGCGAATTTCTTTAATCAAATCAAAACCATTGTCTATATCTTCTTGACTGACTATCGGATCCAAACCATTCTTACCGGTCTCAAGACCACGTAAAGCTTTTTGCAATGATTCATTGAAAGTTCTACCAATGGCCATGACTTCACCCACCGATTTCATCTGTGTACTCAATCGATCGAGGCTGTTATTGAACTTTTCAAAAGCAAAACGAGGAATTTTAGTTACCACATAATCAATTGTTGGCTCAAATGATGCAGGTGTTGCACCGCCTGTAATTTCATTTTTAAGTTCATCCAATGTGTAACCAATCGCTAATTTAGCTGCCACTTTAGCTATTGGAAAACCCGTGGCCTTTGATGCCAATGCAGATGACCGTGAAACCCGTGGGTTCATCTCAATAACAATCATGCGTCCATCTTCAGGATTGACAGAAAACTGAACATTTGAACCACCTGTTTCAACACCTATCTTGCGCAACACTGCCAAAGAAGCATCACGCATGATTTGGTATTCTTTGTCTGTTAAGGTTTGTGAAGGTGCCACAGTGATTGAATCTCCTGTATGAACACCCATTGGATCTAAGTTTTCTATAGAACAAATAATAATGCAGTTATCTGCTTTGTCTCGCACAACTTCCATTTCATATTCTTTCCAGCCAAGTAAAGACTCTTCTAACAACACTTCAGTTGTCGGTGACATTTTCAGACCTTCAGCCGTAATTTCTTCAAACTCTTCCAAATTATAAGCAATACCACCACCAGTTCCACCCAAGGTAAAAGAAGGCCGGATAATGACGGGGTATCCAATTTCCTTTTGGGCCATGCGCGCTTCATCCATGTCATGAACAATAAAAGACTTGGCACACTCTAGACCAATCTCTTCCATCGCCACACGAAATTGCTCACGATCTTCTGCCATATCAATCGCTTCGCGAGAAGCACCAATCATTTCAACACCATATTGCTCCAATACACCTTGACTGACCAAATCTAAAGAACAGTTCAATGCCGTTTGTCCACCCATGGTAGGTAATAAGGCATCAGGCCTTTCAAGTTCAATGATGGATGCCACAGTTTTCCAATTAATGGGTTGGATATAAATACTGTCAGCAGTTTCAGGATCAGTCATGATGGTAGCAGGATTTGAATTAACTAAAATAACTCGATACCCTTCATCTTTTAAGGCTTTACAAGCTTGCGTTCCAGAATAATCAAATTCGCAGGCTTGTCCAATTACTATGGGTCCAGCTCCCAAAACCAAGATGCTTTTAATGTCTGTTCGTTTACCCATTTGTAGACTCCTGTTTCATGGCTTGAATAAAGGGTTCAAATATTTTTCTTGCTTCATGTGGTCCTGGACTGGCCTCAGGATGTCCCTGAAAACCATAAGCATTAAGACTGGTGTGTTTAATACCCTGAATACTGTTATCAAATAAAGAACGATGAGTCACTTCAAGTGTAGAAGGTAAATCATTATCAGCAACAGCAAAATTATGATTTTGGCTGGTGATTAAAACACGGTTATCTTCTGTATTAACAACTGGGTGGTTAGCACCATGGTGCCCGAATTTCATTTTCATTGTTTTAGCACCCAATGCCAATGCCATGATTTGGTGTCCCAAACAAATACCAAATAATGGGATACCATGTGCCAAAATGTCATTACAAGCATCAATGGCATATTCACAAGCAGCTGGATCACCAGGGCCATTTGATAAAAACACACCATCTGGATTCATTGACATCACCACATCTGCGCTGGTCTCGGCTGGAACAACCGTTAAATCACAACCCAATTCATCTAAAATTCTTAATATGTTCCGTTTGACACCAAAATCATAACAAACCACTTTATAAGGTTTTTCATGTTGTTGTTTAAAATTAACCAGACTCAGATCATAAGTACTTTGATTCCATTGGTATGGCTGTTGACAAGTGACAACTTTAGCTAAATCAACACCTTCTAAACCACCAAAATCTTGAGCCATTTTTAGTGCATCATCAACATCGATATCGCCAGCCATAAGACAAGCATTCATCGAACCATGTTGCCTCAATTTGTTGGTTAGTGCGCGTGTATCAACGTCGCTGATTGCAACCACTTTGTGTTGCTCTAAGTAGCCATGTAATGAAAGCTCATCACGCCAATTGCTAGAACAACTGGGGTAATCTCTGACAATCAAACCTTTGGCAAAAATACCAGTTGATTCATTGTCTGCCAGATTGGTTCCTGTGTTACCAATATGTGGATAGGTTAATGTGACCATTTGTTCTGCATAAGAAGGATCGGAAAGAATCTCTTGGTATCCTGTCATGGCGGTATTGAATACAATTTCAGCGACTGCAGTACCGTCAGCACCGATTGAACGACCCTGATAGACTGTACCGTCTGACAACACCAATACGGCTGCTTTCTGATGGCTTGGGGGGAATAGAATTTGATTTAATTTTGACACTTTGCTCAACTCATTGGGGCGTAAAAAAAGCTGGTTTAAACCAACTTTTTACTGTTATCGAATTGAAAGCGGATTTTAGCCTAAAAAGAATATAAACACCACAACACATCTTGGTTTTTTCATATAATCAACTGAAGCATTGTTTGTCTTTTTTGGTGTTTTATATATTCAGGTGTAAAATCTATGCTGTTTAACCACAACATACTGAATACGACAATCATTCTTATAAAATTAACAGTCATTTTATTTTGGGTAGTTTATACAATGCAGCTAAATCTTTTAACACTATAAACAGCCGGGTTTTGTAACGTTTAAGAAGTAAACCAGGAAACAAATAATTTATCATGCAAATTCATTTAGCCATATATCACCCACAACATGCAGGTATTCTCAGCGCTGCAATCAGTTTAAAAGCTGATAAAATCATTCTACTGCATAGAAAAGAAGACAACATTGCTGGTATTAAGTCTGTGATTCAGTCACGAGGCATACAATGTCTTTGCCAAGAAATCACTTTTGACACTCAGTTAGCAAGAGAACAGTTTGCAAGCATCATCGATGAATACCAACATGAAAACCTGATTCTCAATGCTTCGAACGGATACCAAAAATTGATTTTATTGGCCTTCGAACAATTTTCAAATTATGGATACCCTGTTTTTTTGGTTGATAAATTCACTGATAAATTGCACTGGATGAATTGCAAGAACACAGAAAAAGACATTCACTTAAGTCACCAGCTTAAAATACATGAATATTTGAAATCTTTTAACACACAAGTATTGGACCAAGGCCAAACCCAAGCTGAACCAGCAGCATCAAGAAAGTTAACAGAATGGATCATTACGCACATTGGCGAATATGATACAGCCATTGCTTCTTTAAATTACATGGCCATGATGGCCAACAGCAACCACAGTTACGAACTGTCATCTAAAGAATTAAAAAAACAAAAATTTGTTGAATTACTTAAACACTTTGAAGCAGCTAACTTATTAAGTTTGCGAGGCAGAAAGCTCAAATTTGCTAACAAAGAAGCCAGATTTTATTGCAATGGTGGCTGGCTAGAAAACCATGTTTTCGCTCTCATTTTCGGCATGCGCAGCAAAAGGCCTCACATTGCAGATTTAGCCAAAGGCATGTTAATAGTCAGAAACCAAGGTCAAGTTAAGAATGAACTGGATGTGGTCGCATTAAGCCATAATCGCTTACATATCATTGAATGTAAAACTCGCCGGTTTTCAAAAAGCAAAGATGAAAATGCCGCAGCCAGTTCGGCCATTTACCGACTAGACACCATAAAATCAATCAGTGGCGGACTTTCAGGACGTGCCATGCTAATCAGTTATCAGCCCTTAAACAAATACACCCTTTCACGTGCCAAAGACCTTGGAATATATTGTTGTTCACATTTACAACTGAAACAACTTGAACGTCACTTGTATCACTTTTTCGACAACCCACAATAACCTAAATCACTATGAACTTTAGAAGCGATAATGAAGCGCCAGTAAACAACGCCATACTAGAAGCCATAATCGAAGCCAATCACGGTTTTGAAGAATCTTATGGATACGATAAATTCAGCAAACAATTTACCGAACAGTGCCAACAATTATTCGAAGTTTGGTGTGAAGTCTTGCCTTTAAGTACGGGTACTGCATGCAACTCAATAGCCATGACGTTAAGCTGCCCGCCTTATGGCTCTATTTTATGTCATGAAGATGCCCACATCAATCGTGATGAATGTGGCGCCCCTGAATTCTTTACTGCCGGTGCAAAAATAATTCCCCTACCTGGTCCCCACGGTAAAATCGATTTAACTTATCTTGATAATTACTTATCCCAATCGGGTGTTCATGGAGAACACGAGTCTTTACCCTGTACCATCAGCATCACACAGTGCACTGAATCAGGAACCCTTTATTCGTTGGAAGAGCTCAATCAATTAAAAGCAATCAAAGAAAATTACGGTTTGGCTTTGCACATGGATGGAGCACGATTTGCTAATGCAGCTGCCTCATTAAATTGTTCTCCAGCTGAGATGACGTGGCAAGCAGGAATTGACATGCTGTCATTTGGAGCCACTAAAAATGGAGCAATGATGGCAGAAGCATTGATTGTATTTAATACCAAATACATAAAACAAATCAAACGGCTGCGTAAAAGAAGTGGACATTTGGTCAGCAAAATGCGTTATATCAGTGCGCAATTGGTTCGTTATCTCACTGATGATTTATGGTTAGAGCTGGCTAAACATGCCAACCACCAAGCTGGTTTTTTCTACCAAAATACCAAAGAATTGATTCAATTCATCCATCCAGTTGAGGCCAATGAAGCTTTTTGCCAATTACCAATTGAATTAATCAATTCACTGCAAGAAAAAGGATTCCAATTCCACATTTGGCCTGGACATGATGATGTCATACGTTTGGTTTTTTCTCACGCCACATCACCCAATGACACCATGAATTTAGTGAATCAAATTAAAGATTATTTTAAACAGTGAATTAGCTCATAACAATTTGATAAACTGCTGAAATGGAATGGGCTTTTTAAAGTGGTAGCCTTGCACTTGGTCGCAATGTTCATTTTTCAGCAGTTGTAATTGTTTTACATTTTCAACACCCTCCGCAACCGTGGTGATATTGAGATTCTTACCCATTGAAATCATGGTTTTAACCAATTCATAATCATCACCATCGGTATCAATATCACGAATGAAAGATTGATCAATTTTCAATACGTCAACAGGAAAGTTTTTCAAATATGACAAGGAGGAATAACCCGTTCCAAAATCATCTATCGCAATCGACACACCCATTTCATTGAGTTTTTTCAATATATAACGGCTGTTTTCAACATTTTCTATCAACGTTTGTTCTGTTAATTCAAGTTCTAAATTAGCGGCTGGCATCTCAGACACAGACAGCACATGTTGTAACTTCAATAAAAAATCAGGGTGTTCTAAAAGCTTGGCTGAAATATTGAATGACATGAACACCTCAGGGTGTTTGTCTAACAAGGCGCTAAATTGAATACAACTGCGCTCAAGCATTTTCCAAGTCACAGGTATTATCAACGAAGTCTCTTCTAACAGGTCAATAAACTCAGCGGGTTTAATCACTTCATATTGATTTGGTTTCCACCTGATAAGCGCTTCTGCACCAATTAAAGTTTCATTTTCCAATAAATAGCGAGGCTGAAAGTACATTTCAAACTCATCATTTTCTTTGGCCACATGTAACCTTGAAATTAACTGCACCCTGTCTTTGGTTTTTTGTTCGATAGCAGAATCGTAAATTGCATAGGTATTTCTACCCATTGCTTTTGCTCGATACAAAGCAGCATCTGCATGTGATAATAGTTCAATGACATTATTTCCATGTTGAGGAAAAAATGCCACGCCAACACTTCCGGTTAACCTGATTTGATGTTCATCAATTTGAATGGGGTACTCTAATGATTTCAGAAATCGCTCCACCAATTTAGTGATGGTTTCAGTTTCATGAATTCCCGGTAAATAAACCACAAATTCGTCACCTCCCATACGAGCAATGACATCGTCATGGCGAAACACTTTATTGAACAAGACAGGTAATTTTTTTAACATTTCATCACCAACCGCATGCCCCAGTGTGTCGTTAATGTCTTTAAAATGATCCAAGTCAATAAATAAAATAGTGAACTCTTGATGATTCAGCACACCTTGTTGTACTTTTTGCTTGATAAAACTGGTGATGTAATGGCGATTGGGTAAATGAGTCAAGGTGTCATGATTAGCTAAATATTCCAACTCAAATTGAACCTTTTCGGTTTCACTGATTTGCCTTGTCAGTTCAGCCGATTGATTTTTTGCTTTTAACCGAGAAAGCAACGTCATTAAAAACAAAACAGAAATGATACTTCCGGCTATCCCAATAAAGTATGGTAAAGGTGAAATCATCATTTTCAATGATGCTTCAGTTGGATATACTTTGAAAATCCACCCGGCCTCATCAGCATCTAGATTAAGCTCAAAATACTCTAAGTAAGATTGAGCTGTTAAATCAGGGCCATTGTGATAAACCACATCTTTAGCTGAATATGCTTTTGTATAAAAACCAGTTCTCAAAGGGTTACCAAGAATTTCATCCATAAATTGGGAAACGTGAACCTCTATGGCAAGAAACCCATCAAACTGCTGCTCTTTCCCAATAGGTTGGATAATGTACAAAATAGTATGATTATTAACGCTATAAGAAGGTGAGAATTCAGCAACACCAAGCTCTTTGGCTTTTTGTAAAGAATACAACATGCTTTGGTCTTCTAACAAATCATTAATTTTTTCATAATGATCATAGCGTATAGATTCTACCCATTGGTTCTTAAAATTCTTATCAATCCACCAAATGGTATCCACTCCACCCAAACGATGAATTAAGTCTTGAGCATCAGCTCGCCAATTATTTTCTGCGGTTCGCTTATCATTTAACCACCTTTTCGCCATTCCATTTAAATCAGCAACTAAATCTCTGGTATTTTTAAGCAGCTTCAACTCTGTACGATTGGCTTGGCCTTTCAGGATTTGATTCATGACAGTAGTCTGAGAATTTTGCACATACACTGCAATGCATATAGCTGCCACAAAAATCAAAATTGATATAAGGTATGCTGTTGCTTTAGATTCTTTTTTTGATGTATTTTCGAGGTAAGACAATCGTCGTCCAAAGTAATTGATCTGTTGTTAAAAGCATATCATGGCTGCCAATAGAGTACAAATCATTTAGCATTCACAGCACCGCCAAATCGCCCTTCTCTTGTAGCCATGCTTTTCTTTCAGAAGCACGTTTTTTTGCCAATAACATGTCCATGACACCATGCGTATCATCACCTGCCATCACTGACAATTGTAATAACCGTCTGGTATCTGGCGCAATTGCACTTTCCCTTAATTGTGAAGGGTTCATTTCTCCCAAACCTTTGAAACGAGTAACACTGACTTTACCTTTGAGCTTTTCATTTTCGATTTTATTTAAAATTTGATCACGTTCGCTCTTATCGACTGCATAATATTTTTGTTTGCCCACATCAACCCGATACAAAGGTGGCATCGCAACAAAAATATGACCAGCCCTGACTACCGGTTCAAAATGTCTTAAAAATAGCGCACACAAGAGCGTGGCAATATGTAAACCATCAGAATCGGCATCGGCTAAAATGATAATCTTCCCATATCGCAAGCCTTCTAAATCAGAACTGCCAGGATCTACACCAATAGCAACAGCTAAATCGTGTACCTCCTGGGAGGCCATAACTTGGGTTGATTCCACTTCCCAAGAATTTAAAATTTTTCCCCTTAAGGGCATGATGGCTTGAAACTCTCTGTCTCTGGCTTGTTTTGCTGACCCACCTGCTGAATCACCTTCCACTAAAAACAATTCGCCCAACATGGGATCTTGTGAACTACAATCTGCCAATTTTCCGGGCAATGCAGGACCTGCTGTTACTTTTTTACGTACCACTTGCTTGGCTTTTCGCATGCGGTTTTGCGCATTATTAATCGCCAACAAAGCAATTTGCTCTCCTTCGCTGACATTTTGGTTCATCCACAATATCAATGCATCTTTGATGGTATTAGAAACATAGGAAGCGATTGTGCGTGAGGACAAACGTTCTTTAGTTTGTCCTGAAAATTGAGGATCTTTCATCTTAGTCGACAAAACATAACAAACCCGATCCCATACATCATCTGGTGCCAGCTTAAGACCACGAGGCAACAAGTTGTGCCCATCAGCAAAATCTCTAATGGCCTCAGTTAAACCAGTCCTCAGTCCATTCACATGCGTGCCCCCTTGTGCAGTTGGAATTAAATTAACATAACTTTCTGTCACCAACTCACCTTGAGGCACCCAAGTTAAAGCCCAGTCAATCGCAAACTCATCATCTTGTTGAGAACCAATAAATCCTTCCATTGGAATCCTTTCTTCAGCTTCAATTTCATCGTTTAAATACTCTTGCAAACCATCTTGAAATTGCCAACTTTCAGCAGTGTCATCCAGATTATTCTTAAAGTTTACTAATAATCCAGAACAAAGTACGGCTTTGGCTTTCAGTAAATGTTTGAGTTTTTTAACTGCTATTTTTGTTGAGTCAAAATATTCAGCAGCAGGTGTAAATTGTACGCGTGTACCTGTGTTTTTTTGACCCACTTGGCCCACAACTTTCAAATCAGACACTTTTATACCATGCTCAAAAGCGATGTGATGCTCTTTACCATCCCTTTTAATCCAAACATCAAGACGTTCACTCAAAGCATTAACAACTGAGACACCCACACCATGTAAGCCACCTGAAAATGTATAGTTTTTATTTGAAAACTTACCGCCAGCATGCAACTTTGAAAGAATCAATTCAACACCAGAAACACCATGTTTTTCATGAATATCAACAGGCATACCACGCCCATCATCAGCCACCTCAATACTGCCATCTTGGTGCAATGTCACATTTATTTTACTGGCATGACCCTCTAATGCTTCATCAACAGAATTATCAACCACTTCCTGAATCAAATGATTGGGGCGGGTGGTTTCCGTGTACATTCCTGGTCTTCTTTTAACCGGGTCTAAACCCGAAAGTACTTCGATGTCTGAGGATTGATATGTTTTTGTCATAAGTTTATCTAATTCCAATTATTACCGTAATGATTGAATACTTCAATGTAGCAAAAAAAACGCACTCATTCTATCAGTTCAATGATGACATACTACAAAGAATATTTACCCTTCAAATTTCCGTATAAAATGCACTGTCTTCTTTGGTTTTATCAGTTTCATTATTGAATATTTCAATGAAAGCTTGGTATTGTGCACACAAACCAATGCCTGCCACAGTGATAACAAAAAACACCAGAATCATATTCATGACCACTTGATTTGAAGGTCCTAAAACAGCCATCAATATGCTGAATACAAAACTAACTAATAACAAAACAGCAAAAAACAATAATATAAACAACAATGTCAATACCAAAAATGCTTTCCAAGCCTTGGTTACACCGATAAAACTCAATTTGATAGCTTCGATTGCTGTGTGACTTTTCAGCATCACCAATGCCGGAGAAAAAGCCAATGCCAACGCGACAGGTACACTGGTCAACAAATTCAAAACTGCCCTAACAAATGCCTCTTGTCCAGACATGTTTTCAACCATGTCTTGTGTGATTTCAACAGGCAGTTGAAACAGCATCAACAGCTGAATATGAACATAATGAAAAAACACACTGATTAACAATGCCATGGCCCCCAAAACCAAAAGCACATTCGATTTTTTACTTAAATCGCTTAATAATTCTCCCCAAACCAAAGGTTGTTGCTTATGAGATTTTTGACATGCATTCATCATAAATGCAGTCAAAACAGGAGACACAAAAACCATCAAAAAAGTCACCAACTGGAGACTGACATTAGCAACTAGCATCATCAGAACAGCCACTGAAAAACAAGCCAAATACCAAGTATTCTTATTTTTTTTAAACAAGATAAGCCCTTGATCAAACCAGCGACGACCATCAGACCATGTGAAGTTCTTATTATTAAACGGGTTAGTTTTATTAGTCATTTTATTCCGTTGTAGCAGTTGGTTCACCCTTGATGGCAGCAGCCAAGGCATACCAGCACAAGGTGGCTGATTTAATTCTTGAAGGAAATTTTTTCACCGTAACCAAAGTATTGACATCACCCAAGTGTTCAAACACCTGATTGGGGCTGTCTTTATCCATCAAGCTTTTAAATTGCTCAAAAAGAGTAAACCACTGAGACAAAGTTTTGCCAGTGGAAATTTCGGTCATTAATGATGCAGAAGCCATAGAAATGGCACAACTCTCCCCAGAAAAGCTGACTCGAGTCAACACATCATCTGTGACAGTTAAATACACATGAACCAAATCCCCACAAATGGCATTAAGCCCTTCTGCATGGTGTGTCCATTGCTCGGGAACCCCAAAATTTCGTGGGTTCCGGTTATGTTCTAAAATGGTTTTTTTGTATAATTTATTTAAATCTGGCATCCTACTCAAACATGGCTTTTGCTTTGAGCAGAGATTCTACCAGAACATCGACTTCTTTTTCAGTATTATAAAAAGCCAAAGATGCACGACAACTGCCAGCCAGTCCAAAGAACTGAAAAATAGGCATGGTGCAGTGATGGCCCGTTCGAATGGCCACACCATAATGATCTATGATGGTACCTATGTCATGAGGGTGAATGCCTTCAATCACAAATGAAAAAACTGGCGATTTACATGCTGCAGTGCCCACCATGCGCAAGCCAGGCACGTTCATTAAAGCATTTTCTGCATATAACCTCAGCTCTTGGTCTCTTTTTTCGATACGTTCCATACCAACAGACATCATAAACTCAGCGGCAGCTCCCAGCCCAATGCCCCCTGCGATATGAGGAGTACCTGCTTCAAACTTTGCGGGAACAGCGTTATAAACTGACGACTCAAATGTTACCTTACTGATCATTTCACCGCCACCATGATAAGGTGGCATAGCTGACAAGTGTTCGGCTTTACCATACAACACTCCAGACCCAGTTGGACCATACATCTTATGACCCGAAACGGTATAAAAATCACAATTCAAGTCTTGGACATCAACTTTTATATGTGGTGTGGCTTGTGCACCATCTACCAATACAGGAATGCCTTTATCATGCGCGGCTTGAATCATTTTTTTTACCGGATTGATGGTACCTAATGCATTGGAAACATGCACCACAGACATGAACTTGGTTTTTGCAGACAACAGCATATCCAAATCATCTAAAACCAATTCACCAGCTTCATTCATGGGTATCACTTTTAAATGAGCACCTGTTTGTTCACAAAGAATTTGCCAAGGAACGATGTTTGAATGATGCTCGAGGTGAGAAACAAGGATTTCATCACCGGCCTTGATTCGACTGCGCACAAAAGTTTGCGCCACTAAATTAACACCCTCAGTACACCCCCTAACAAAGATCAAATCTTTTTCCGAAGGCGCATTGATTAATTTAGCCATTGAAATTCTGGCTTGTTCATACAGTTCTGTTGCGGATTCACTTAGACTGTGCACGCCCCTGTGTATGTTGGCATTATGATGTAAATAATAATCATTGATGGCATCTAACACCACTTGTGGTCTTTGAGCTGTGGCAGCATTGTCAAAATACACCAATGGTTTACCGTGCACCATAACATCCAATCCCGGAAATTGTTCTCTTAACATACCACCGCCTCTTGCTCAAATGATTCAATCATGATTTCTCGAGCCTGTTCAACATCAATACCACGAGACTGCAAATAAAACAAAGCCGTCTCATCCAGCGCGCCTATGGTCGACCCATGAGCAGCCACAACTTCATCAGCATAAACTTCTAATTCAGGTTTACTGAATATTTTTGCATTTTCTGACAACAAAATATTTTTTAAATCTTGCTCGATTACAGACTGATCTGCGCCAGGAGCAACCACAGCCTTGGCATTGTTGTAAATTTGTGATTGATCTTTGGCGATTGAACGATGAGTAACATCAGATTGATTATTTTTACTGTAATGGTTAACTTGTACAATGTCAGAAATGTTGTTATTGGCATATGACTTATTGATTGAACCCAGTTTTACTTTTGCACCATGAGCCCGTAAATTAAATTGGTGTATATGGTGCTGCAACCCTCCGCCATAGTGTTGATTCATGGTCACTATATTGACATCATTAGCAACTTCAAAATAATTAAAACTGACAAACTGAGCTGTTTGACTCAAGCTCATTTTTTGGTGTCGTAACAACGAGACTTGGTCCTCAAGTTGATAGACATTGACTGCATTAATGCGGCCAGATAGCCAACGCTCTTCTAAAGTAATTGATGTGTCTGCAGTGACTTTGAGATGGTTGCGTATAAACTGCCATTGGTTGTTGTTTTTATAATCATATTCAATAACTATTTTAATTGGATTTTTGGCATTCGTTTTTATACAAACAAACACACCCGAATTAAACAATGCCGTATTGGCTAAATTAACCACAGTTTCTTGCCCAAATGCCAAATCAAGCCATTCATTTTCCGACATGGAGTTAATTGCCTGTACATCCAAATAATCTGGACACTCATCGGAAACCACGAAACCATCATCTTGCAATCGAATGACACATTCATCAATCTTGACGTCACTTGCTGCTTCATCAATACAATCAGTTAGACTTTGCGGCGAATCCACAGTTTCAATACTTTGATAAAGCCTTGAACTCTCTGCATAACGCCATGACTCTAACTTTCGACCTGGATCATCCAGCTGTTTTAACTGTTGAATCGCCGTTGCTCTTTTGTCAGCTAACCATTCAGCTTCATTCACACTTAATTGTGCATGCGATACCCAATTATTTATTAAGCCAACCATACCCTTGCTCTTCCAGTTCCAAGGCCAAATTTTTATCGCCTGATTTAACAATTTTGCCATCGGCCAAAACATGAACAAAATCTGGTTCAATGTAATCCAATAAACGCTGATAATGAGTGATGATGATAAATGAACGCTCCGCAGAACGTAATTGATTCACACCATCTGCCACAATTTTTAAGGCATCAATATCCAAACCCGAATCAGTTTCGTCCAAAATGGCCAGCTTGGGTTCTAAAACACCCATTTGAAACACTTCATTGCGTTTCTTTTCCCCACCAGAAAAACCCACATTTACAGGGCGTTTCAACAAGTCATCACGCATGTTCATGTCTTTGACTTTTTGTTTTACCATACGCAAAAACTGGGCAGAATCCATAGGTGCTTCACCACGGTATTTGCGTTGAGAATTCAAAGCTGTGCGTAAAAAATACATGTTATTAACGCCAGGAATCTCAACTGGATATTGGAAAGCCAAGAACACCCCTTCAGCTGCTCGCTCTTCAGGTTCCAGAGCCAGTAAATCCTTCCCCATATATTCGACACTACCGCTTTGTGCTTGTACATAAGGCATGCCCGCTAACAAGTTACCTAAGGTACTTTTTCCTGCACCATTGGGCCCCATGATGGCATGTACTTCACCTGGCTTCACATTCAAACTTAAGCCTTTTAATATGTCTTTGTCGCCCGCTTTTGCGAACACGTTGTTAATTTTTAACATCAACCAATTGCTCCTTCTAATGAGATATCCAATAAGGCTTTTGCTTCAACCGCAAACTCCATGGGTAATTCTTTAAATACTTCTTTACAAAAACCATCCACAATCAATGAAATGGCATCTTCTTCAGTGATACCTCTTTGCAGACAATAATTGAGCTGATCTTCTGAAATTTTTGAGGTGGTGGCTTCATGTTCTAACTTGGCAGTCATATTGGCAGACTCCGTATATGGAAAAGTATGTGCCCCACAAGATTTTCCAATTAACAATGAATCACATTGGGTGAAATTTCTGGCATAATCTGCTTTTTTTGCCACCCGTATCAAACCTCTGTAGGCATTTTGACTTTTACCGACTGAAATACCTTTTGAAATCACAGTGCTTTTGGTGTGCTTGCCCAAATGAATCATTTTAGTCCCTGTGTCAGCCTGTTGGTAATTATTAGTCAAAGCCACTGAATAAAACTCACCACTTGAATAATCCCCCCGCAGAATACAGCTGGGATATTTCCATGTAATGGCTGAACCCGTTTCAACCTGAGTCCATGAAATTTTGGCACGGTCACCTTGGCACAAACCACGTTTAGTCACAAAATTATAAATTCCACCTTTGCCATTTTCATCACCAGGGTACCAGTTTTGTACTGTTGAATATTTGATTTTGGCATCTGTCATCGCCACCAATTCAACCACCGCAGCATGCAATTGATTTTCATCACGCATGGGTGCAGTACAGCCTTCTAAATAACTGACTGACGCCCCCTCTTCAGCCACAATCAACGTTCTCTCAAACTGGCCTGTATTGATGGCATTGATTCGAAAATAAGTAGACAGCTCCATAGGACAGCGCACGCCCTTAGGAATATAAACAAAAGAACCATCACTGAAAACAGCTGCATTAAGCGCAGCAAAATAGTTATCACGAGCAGGTACCACTGAACCTAAATACTTTTTAACCAATTCTGGGTGTTCATGGACCGCTTCTGAAAATGATGAAAAAATCACACCCGCTTTTTCTAACTCAGCCTTGAATGTGGTGCCTACAGAAACAGAATCAAAAACAGCATCCACAGCAACACCAGCCAAACGTTCACGTTCATGCAAAGGGACACCCAGCTTGTCATAAGTTTCTATTAATTTTGGGTCTACTTCATCCAGTGATTTAGGTGCATTTTCATTTTTGGCATTGGGTGATGAATAATAAGAAATAGATTGAAAATCAATTGCAGGAATTTTTAATTTAGCCCATTCCGGTTGATCCATTTCAAGCCATTTTTTATAGGCATCCAAACGATATTCTAACAACCATTGAGGTTCATTTTTTTTGGCTGAAATCAAACGAATGGTGTTTTCATCCAAACCAGGTGGGATGGTGAATGACTCAATGTCAGTCACAAACCCTTCTTTGTACTTTTGATTGGCCCGAGCTTTAACGACAGCATTGTCTTCATTGGCAAAAGCACCTTGGTCGCTGTTGCTGTCTTTCTTGAGTTCTTTGATTTCCAGTTCTTGTTTCATCATCTTGAGCTTTGTGGTTTAATTTGTAATGTGATTTTTTTCTTTTCATCTAAAATATCACTCACCGTAACACTTTGTAAGGCCTTTAAAATAACTTGATTAACTCTTTTCATGCCTGCGCTCATATAACAACTTTCAGTCAAATGACAGGCTTCATCATCGTCTGCACATTCGGTCAAAGACAAACCACCTTCCATAGCAACAATGACATCATTGAGCGAAATTTCTTGTTTGTGTTTAATTAAAAAATAACCACCAGATGAGCCCCGTTTTGAGTCCAACAGTCCGGCTTTTTTTAATTGTTTAAGGATTTTACTGACAGTTGGGGTTTCAAGCCCTGTAACACAGGCCAAAAAATCAGCAGATGCTGGCAAATCTGACTTTTTCAAAGCCATAATCACCATAAAAGCATATTCAGTTAATTTGGACATTTTAATCATGGCCAAATTATAACATCAATTAGGACTAAAACAGTACTAATTCTAGGGAATTATTTCAATTTCATCCGATATGCCTTGCTGACATTACTGTTCAAATCAACTTGAATGAACAGGTGACTTTAGTTTCACACACCACACACAACTTGAAACTTGCTGCAGTGAAACTAACACAATCACAATTCAGTGTATAATGCGCTAATATCTTTCAAAACATAACCAACATAAACAACTGATTCCATTATGCTTTTTAATAGTTTTTCCTTTATGATTTTTCTTTGTATTGTATTGGTAGTCAGTGCAATTTTACGAAAATACAATAAAGGCGCAGAGTTGTGGTTTCTGGTCTTAGCCAGTGCTTATTTTTATGGCCAATGGAATTGGACGTATTTGATTTTAATTTATATCACCATTGTCAGTGATTATATATTAGGGCTCAAATACTATAAAAGCGAGAACCCTCTTAAATTTCTATACATCAGCTTAACCGTTAATTTAGGTATTCTGGCAGTTTATAAATATTTAAATTTCATATTAAATTCAGCCAATACTTTGATTCAAACAGCCGGTTTCTCTTACACCATACCCGGCGTAGAGTTGCTACTACCTGTTGGTATTTCCTTCTATACTTTTCAGAGTATGAGTTACATCATTGACATCCATCGAGGCAGCCTTAAACCACGTGAAAAATTTGTTGATTACGCCCTATTTGTGTCTTTTTTCCCCCAACTAGTTGCAGGCCCAATTGTAAGGGCGTCTGAGTTTTTTAAACAATTAGACGAAAAGAGACATTTCAGCTTCGACATGGCCCAAACTGGTGTTTTCTTAATCACCATGGGGTTGGTAAAAAAAGTGGTGTTTGCGGATAATTTAGCACTGATTGTAGATCCTGTATTTAACGCACCAGAAGCTGCCAATGGGTGGTCTACATTGATTGCCGTTTATGCTTTTGCCTTTCAAATATATTTTGATTTTTCCGGTTACACAGACATTGCGATTGGTGTGGCAATGTTATTGGGGTTTCAGTTTCCTAAAAATTTCAACCACCCTTATGTTGCATTATCAATTCAAGATTTTTGGCGTCGGTGGCACATGACATTATCACGTTGGTTAAGAGATTATTTATATATCAGTCTAGGCGGCAACAGAAATGGGGCTTGGAAAACCCAAAGGAACCTTTTTTTGACCATGTTTCTCGGTGGTTTATGGCATGGTGCCTCCTGGAATTTTGCTATTTGGGGGGTGCTGCATGGCGTTTATCTGGCTATTGAAAGGAAAATTTCTCAATACCAGTGGATGTCTTGGAATTTGGACATTAAACCAGTCAAATTTCTCAAGTGGCTGTTAGTCTTTAACCTGGTATGTTTTGCTTGGATTTTCTTCAGGGCTGAAGATTTTGATCAAAGCATACAAATCATAACTAACTTAACTAATCTGGCTAACGACTTTAAATTGAAAAACTTGTACAATACATCTGCTTATTTAGTGATTGCTTTTATGGTTTTACATAAAGTTTCAAATTACTACGATTTCGCAACAAGAAGTGGGAAAATGAAATCTTTAGAGTTCATATTCTGGCAAACTATCTTTATTCTCATGCTGATTCTTTTTGGTGCCAAAGAAGCGGAATCATTCATGTACTTTCAGTTTTAAATATTTATGTTTAAGTTTTTTATCAATGTTAAATTTTGGGCCCCTTTTGTTGTGGTTGCCTTATTCTTTTTAATAATGGAACTATTACTTAGAAATGGAATTTGGGATAAAAACATTAAACCACTTTCCTATTTAGGTCATGGCGTTTACCGCGCAAAAGCAATTAAAGCATATGGACTTGACAAGCCGAATTGGATATCAGTAGGTAATTCAATAATTGATTGGGGTTTAGACCATAAAACACTAAGAACCGCTTTAAAAGAAAAAGACATTGATTACATTCGCATGTCCATGGGAAGTTCAAAATTTCCTGCAATTCAAATGGTTTCTGATTGGTCTATTGAAAACATGGATAACTTGCAAGGCATCATCATTGGATCTTCGGCCACATCTTTAGGCAAATATAATATGTTAACTCAATATAAAATTGCTTGGCCATTTATCAGCTCATATGACAATCAGAATTATGACTATGATGTCACCAACTCTCCTATTGAACACTTGTATCAGAAGCTGGCATTTTCTGTTTATTTTGACGACATCAAAGATTATTTTATCAATTACAAAAAACATTTGAAGAATTACAACAGGTACACCAAGCCCAATAAAATATTGAATTTTAATAAAAAAATGAACAGAAATCTCTGTGGTTATGAATTGGCAAACCTGACAGAATGTATTGAAACAGCTAATTATTTACGCAAAGCAAACAAAACCATCAAGAACAGACTGGCTGAAAAAGAAATCAAAAGAAGATGTCCTGCAAAAATTTCCAAGAAAAAAATGGCAGCCAATAGATTATCATCTCCTATCAGTGATGAACTCATTGAATTATATATTCAAAATTGGACCAAACTATTCACTTCAATCGCAGAAAAAGGGCTGTCTGTTAAATTTTTTGTCTTACCCGAACATCCTTTATTAAAATACACCACCAAACCAATCGGCATGGATCAGGTGATGAACCAATTATTAGCAAACATAAGTACGCTAAAGAATGTAGAAATTTACGACTTAAGAGAACTGTATGAACAGCACCCTTCTTATGAAATATGTGAACTTTTCAATGACGGCATTCATTTAAGCCAAACAGGAAAACAAATATTCACTCAAGAAGTTTTAACATCATTTGAGTAACATGCAACATAACACCACTTTGAAGCACGTATCTCAGGTTGCCATTGTGGGTGCAGGACCAGCGGGATTGATGGCTGCTGAAGTGATTTCACAAGCTGGACTCCAAGTTCATGTTTATGATGCCAAACCCAGTGCAGGAAGAAAGTTTTTGTTGGCTGGAGTGGGCGGAATGAACATCACTCATGCCGAACCTTTTGACACATTCATACAACGATACTATGAACAATCCAATTGGTTGAAACCCATAATCAATGCTTTCAACGCCCAAGCGTTGACTCAATGGATACATGATTTGGGAATCGAAACATTTATTGGTAGTTCGGGTCGAATTTTTCCCAAAGAAATGAAAGCAGCCCCTTTGCTACGACGTTGGTTACAACGATTACGCACATCCGGTGTTACCTTCCATATGAAACACCGATTGGTAGCCATTGACCAAGAAAATCACAACACACGATTGGCATTTAACCATTTGGATCAAATCAAGCATGTAAACGCTGAAGCAGTCATACTCGCTATGGGCGGTGCCAGTTGGCCTAAGTTAGGTTCAGATGGTGCTTGGCAACACCTATTGAAACAAAATGGCATAAAAACAAACCCTCTTCTCAGTGCCAATTGTGGCTTTCATGCTAGTTGGAGCCAACATTTAAAAACTAATTTTGCCGGTCAAGCGTTAAAAAATGTAGCCTTCAGCTTCACAACGCTCGCTGGTCAATTCACTCAACAAACAGGTGAATGTATCATCAGCCACTATGGCATAGAAGGCAGCTTGGTATATGCGTTTTCCAAACACTTAAGAGATTCCATTCAGACCAATGGTTCTGCCAATTTGACTATCGATTTATTGCCTCAGTACACCACTCTTCAAATTCAACAGAAACTGTCTAAACCTCGTGGAAAAAACAGCTTAGCAAAACACTTAAAACGTACAGTTGGAATTACTGGCGTAAAATCTGCAATGTTATATGAATGCCACAATAATTTTAATTCACAGCCTATAAGCACAATGGCACATTCATTGAAAAATACAGTAGTTAAGTTGACAAAAACCAGGCCTTTAAATGAAGCCATTTCAACCGCAGGCGGCATCTGCAAAAGCAATTTAAATAATCAGTTGATGCTAACCCAAATGCCAGGTGTGTTTTGCGCAGGCGAAATGCTTGATTGGGAAGCACCTACAGGTGGTTATTTATTAACCGCATGTTTTGCCACAGGTCAATTAGCTGGCATGGCTGCAGTTGAATATTTGAACAACAATATTAAACAATAAGTCCACACAATAATAACCTAAAACACCCATTTTTTAATCTGACTGGTGACGTATTTTTCTCAGCATAATCAAACTTTGAACCACTGAAACAACAAATGCTGTAGTGAACGTCTTTATAAATAATGTCAACCAAAACCGCCAATATCCTGGGTATTGATAAATTGAATGATTCCCTTGTATTAAACGGATGTCACTTTGGGCTTTTTCTGTATACAAATCAGGTTCAACCAATAAATCAGAAATGCCTTTATGATTGGTATCGATTTGTTGAACATATGTCATGGCTTGTTTTGTTGACAGACGTATTGATAATTCGGTTGCAATAGATGCAAATATCAAAGATAAATACAAGCAACTTAATATGATTTTACTGACTTTCATAGATTTCGCCATTGACACGATAAGCCAATTTTAAATTAAAAATTGCGTCAAACATATACTTAAATGTCAATCTGGCTCAGACAAGCAGGATATACAGTAGTTTTTTAAGCAATTTCACACCTTAAATGAAAATTACCGTTATAATCGCGCCTTTTTAAAACCGCAGTAATAATTCAGATGATTAGCACAGCCAACATAACCATGCAATTTGGTTCAAAACCACTATTTGAAAACATATCCATAAAATTTGGTAACGGCAACCGTTATGGCTTAATTGGTGCAAATGGTTGCGGAAAGTCGACCTTCATGAAAATATTAACGGGTGAGTTGGTACCATCATCTGGCAATGTCAGTTACGATCCTGATGAACGTATTGGGGTCTTGGGGCAAGATCAATACGCCTTTGAAGAACATACGGTCATAGACACCGTCATCATGGGGCATAAAGAATTGTGGGAGATCAAGTCCGAACGAGATCGTATTTACAGTTTACCAGAGATGTCTGATGAAGAAGGCATGTTGGTTGGAGAGCTGGAAAATACATTTGCTGAAATGGATGGGTACTCAGCTGAAGCACGTGCAGGTGAATTATTATTGGGCTTGGAAATTCCAGAAGAGCAACACTTTGGGCCCATGTCAGAAGTGGCTCCAGGCTGGAAATTACGAGTATTACTGGCACAAGCTTTGTTTGCTGACCCTGATTTTTTGTTACTTGATGAACCAACCAACAACTTGGACATCAATACCATTCGTTGGCTGGAAGACACTTTGAATGCCAGAAAATCCACCATGATTATTATTTCGCATGATCGCCACTTTTTGAATTCAGTGTGTACTCATATGGCTGATTTAGATTATGGTGAAATGCGTTTATTTCCTGGTAACTATGACGAATATATGACAGCAGCTACCCAAGCACGTGAAAAGAAATATGCTGAAAACGCGAAGAAAAAAGCACAAATTGCCGAATTACAAAGCTTTGTCAGCCGCTTCTCAGCCAATGCTTCAAAAGCCAAACAAGCCACATCAAGACAAAAACAAATTGATAAAATTCAGTTAGAACATATTAAACCTTCATCAAGGGTTAACCCCTACATTATCTTTGAACAGGGTAAAAAACTATTCAGAAATGCCCTTGATGTAAAAAACCTAAGCAAATCATTTGATGGTCATACATTGTTTAAAGATGTCAATTTATTATTAGAGGTGGGCGAAAGACTGGCTGTTATTGGCTCCAATGGCATAGGTAAAACCACTTTCTTAAATTGCATCACGGACAACACACCAATTGATTCTGGAACCATTAAATGGTCCGAAAACATCAACATTGGTTATTTTAAACAAGACAATATGGGCGCTTTCAAATCGGACATGACTGTTTTTCAATGGATGGAACAATTCAAACGCAAGGGTGATGACGAACAAGCTGTTCGCAGTGTACTGGGTCGCATGCTATTTTCCACTGAAGACTCGAAAAAGAAAATCAATGTACTCTCAGGTGGTGAAAAAGGTCGCATGATGTTTGGTAAGTTGATGCTACAAAAACCCAACATCATCATCATGGACGAACCAACCAATCACTTGGATATGGAATCAATTGAGTCATTAAACCTGGCTTTGGAAAATTATGAAGGCACATTGATCTTCGTTTCTCACGATCGTCAATTTGTATCATCAATTGCCTCTCGCATCATGGAAATTCAAGAAAATGATGTGATTGACTTCCGTGGCACTTACCAAGAATATTTGGAAAGACAAGGCATTAAGGGGCAATAAGCAGGTACTTATTATTCGGATTGCCAGTTCAATTCATGAATTGGCAATCCAATGCATCTAAAACCATATGAATCACCAAGCCAACAGCGATCAAACGAGTTTTAGGGAAAAACAATAACACAACGTAAACCCCTATCAATATTGGTTGATGTAATGGATGAAAACCAATACTGCACCTTGTTGGGTCATAAATAGGTGTAGCCAGCAAATGATCCAAATCAACCAACATGGTCAACCACATAATTAAAACAGCCTTTCGCCATTGCTTATTAAAAAGCACACAAGCAACAATCAATGGCACTAAAAAATGTAACAGAACATGTATCATGAGTCACCCATTCTAACAAATCATGTTGCGCTTAACTCAATCCAAAGGATTGACTTTCAATACTTAGCTGTTTCATTTTGTGTAACAAAATAACACAAGTCAAAACTATTTGATTATCAACCCACAAAATCTTAACAACATGGGTTTAAAATATAAACTTGTTTACTTTGGATAACCCTATGAAAAACTTGTTTTTTATACTGGCAGTAATGGTTTTGTGCCTGCCAAACGCTTTGGCAAAGACAACCAATCATTCAAAACAAAGTCACAAAATTAAAGTTTCCACTTTTGCTCATGGACTCAACCAGCCCTGGGGCATGACATTTTTACCTGATGGGCGCTTATTAGTGACAGAAAAAATTGGTCAATTCCGTTTAATTGATTCCAAGGGACATGTGTCCGCACCAATCAAAGGAGTGCCTAAAGTAAATACCAAAGGCCAAGGTGGCTTATTGGATGTGGTCCTTGATCCCGATTTCAAAGACAATCAAATGATATATTTTTCATATGCCAAACATGAACAGGATGAAAACATGTCTCGTACTGCTGTAGCCAAAGCACAATTGCAAGATGACTCATTGGGTCATGTCACTCAAATCTGGCAACAAGCACAAAGCCAAAAGGCAGGGTATCATTATGGTTCACGATTGGTTTTTGATCGCACGAGACACCTTTTTGTTACCTTAGGTGATCGCAATTATGCCAAAGATCAAGTACAAGACTTATCAACACACTTTGGTAAAGTGGTTCGAATCGACACCAACGGCAAACCAGCAGTCGATAACCCATTTGTGAGACACAACAATGCCCTACCTGACATATACAGTTATGGTCATCGCAACATCCAAGGTGCTGTTTTACATCCTCAAACTGGTGAGCTATGGGGAAATGAACATGGTCCCAAAGGTGGTGATGAAATCAATATCATTCAAGCAGGTAAGAACTATGGATGGCCATTAATCACATACGGTATCAACTACAATGGCACACCAATCAGCGACAAAAAAGAAATGCCAGGTATGGAACAACCAATCCATTATTGGGATCCATCCATTGCCACTTCTGGCATGCTAATTTATACAGGAAATGTTTTTCCAAATTGGCAAGGTGATGTTTTTACTGGGGCACTGAAGTTAATGCATTTGAATCGCATTAAACTTGATAAGAATAATAAAGTAATTAATGAAGAACGGCTTTTACTAAATCAGAAACAACGCATTCGCGCCATTGAACAAGGCCCTGATGGACTTATTTATGTGGCAACGGACAGTCCTGAAGGTAAAATTTTAAAAATTGAACCCATACAGTTTTAATGTGACATGTGTAAATTTCTTAAACATAACGAACTAAGCACACTAAATACACTGTTCTTTTAAAAAGCACATCATTGAACTGAAACGCTGATTGATAAAGTATAATCTGATACAACATCACTTATACTGTCCAACTAATATGCACAAAATACATGTATCTGAATTAATAAACAAAGACATTACCACCGTATTTGAAGCCATCAGTGACCACCGTAGTTTCCTGTCAGGAGGCGGTCTAAGTTGTCATTTAATCAAAAAAGGCTCACCCAACAAAAATGGATTGAATGCAGTGAGAACAGTTCGCTCAAAACAGTACACCTTGACAGAAGTGATTACTGACTTCAAAGAAAATAAAAGCTACGACTATTTAATTACGGAAATAAAACCAGCAATCGCAATCACACACCACAATGGCTGGATAGAGTGTTCCGAAGAACAAGGAAACACACGTGTAGATTGGCACTCACACTTTACACACAACACGCCCATTATTGGTTATTTCATGGGCTGGGTACTGAAAAGGCAGTTTGAAAAAATGTTTATAAAACGCTTACAGTATTTGAATTCATAAGCCATCTTTATATCATCCTAAGACTGTTTGTTTATCAAAATCATCTTATAAAAAAATCGTTTTGGTTTATTCTTGGGCTAAGTAGTTTACTTCTAGGTATATTGGGTGTGGTCTTACCTTTGTTACCAACAACGCCGTTTATTCTGCTGACAGCAATTGCGTTTGCCAACTCATCACCTCAATTACATGTCTGGCTGATGAACCATCCACGTTGGGGGCAAATCATAAAGAACTGGCATGACGGTGGTCGTATCGACCCTCAAAGTAAAATTTTTGCTATATCATCTATGGCAATCATGCCTGTTATCAGTTATGTGCTCGCAGTCCCTTTATGGGCAATCAATATTCAAATTATGGTGTTGTGTATAGTTGCGGCATTCATAATCAGCCGACCAACATAAGACATGACGTTATTTTTTGTACACAACACGACCACTAACCCAAGTTTCTAATACTTGGGTTTTCCAAATATCAGCTGGGTCAATATCAAAGATATCTTGGCTTACGATTATGAAATCTGCCAGTTTACCAACATCTAATGAACCACTGAATGTCTCAGCATGAGCTGCAAAGGCGGCATTAATTGTAAATGACTGTAATGCTTGTTCAATCGTCATGGCTTCATTTTTATACCAACCTCCTTTCGGTTGGTTTTGCTGATTTTGACGAGTGACTGCTGCATGTAAACCATGAAACGGATTAATCATCTCAACTGGAAAATCAGAGCCAGATGCAACCACCACACCTGCTTTAAACAATTTTTGCCAAGCATAAGCACCTTGCATACGTTCAGCCCCTATTCTGTCCTCTGCCATGTTCATATCTGATGTGGCATGGGTCGGTTGCACCGATGCAATCAAATCATGCTGTTTGAATTTCTCAATGTCAGCTAATCGCAGAATTTGCGCATGCTCTACACGGTGTCTAAGTTGAGATGATTTCATGTTAGGTCTTGATAACAAATCAATGACTTCAGTGTTACCTTTGTCACCAATGGCATGTATATTGGCTTGAAAGTTTGCTCGAACCACATCATCAAGTAACTGTTTAATTTGTGCCGGCGTTTGTACATAAGCACCTTGCATTTCAGGTTTGTCTGAATAAGGTGCATGCATGATTGCACCATAACTGCCTAATGCGCCATCAATCATCAATTTAACCGAACGAATCATCAAATGATTTTCAATGTTTAAATGCCCCTTCTTAATGAACTTTTTGAGTTTAGGACTGTTGCTGTCTAACATGGCATAGACCCGAATAGGCATGGTTCCTGCACTAGCCATCTGCTCAAATATTTGGTATGAATCTTCACCAATTCCAGCATCATGAACAAATGTCAATCCAACTGCAGTTAAATCTTTGAAAGCCAAATTGACGGCTTTGATTTTCAACGCTTGAGACATTGTAGGTACATGCCTATCAATCATACTCATTGCATTGTCTATCAATATACCTGTGGGCACCCCCTCTGAATCTTTCAAAATTAAATCATTATTCTTAGCAGATTCACGATTGATACCAGCAATTTCTAAAGCTTTGGAGTTTGCCCATCCGGCATGCCCATCAATCCGCTGTAACCAAATGGGGGTTTCAGTTGAAATCTGATCTAAATCAGAACGACCAGGAAAAGCTTTGCCTTCCCATAAAACATGGTTCCAACCACCGCCCAATATCCACGGGTGATCTATATTGTTGTTGGCATATGTCCGAGTTGCATCCAGTGTCGCTTGCAAGGTTTTGATTCCTTGTAAATTAACAAATAATTGTGAAAGACCGTAACCCAATATGTGACCATGGGCATCATGTAAACCAGGCAAAACAGATTGACCTTTACCATCAATAACAGTGGCACCATTCAAGTTTTCTTCATTCTGTGCCAGTATCAAACCAGATTCTGTATCAATTAACAAAGAATCAAATTGATTCAGCTGTTTACCATCATGGCTGTAGCCTTTGATGTTTTGAATATGAATAACTTCACTGTTAGCAACATAACAACAACACAGAAAAAAAAGACTGGCAATGAAATTTAATATACGGTTCATATCCAACAAATGAGTTTAAAAATTAATTATAGCATCAAGATGTGATGCTTAGGACTTATGCCTCTATAATAGACCATTGACGTGACAACATAATTTTTGAGGATACAAACATGCAAACCATAGAAATCAACCGGGAACCTGTAGAGTTATATAAAATCTTAAAATTTGAAGGTCTGGTGAGCACTGGTGGTGAAGCCAAAATAGTTATCGATGAAGGCTTGGTGAAAGTTAATGGCAAGGTTGAGTTCAGACGACGAAATAAAATCAAGTCAGGCGATGTGATTGAATATAACAACGAAAACTACCAAATCATCTTGGTTTAACAGCCAACAGAAAATCCCTCAATAATTATTAATGACATGTCAACACGTTGCTTTATAAAGCTTTAACTTAAAGGTGATAAAAACAAAAGCCCAACCTATTTGAATATTTTTACAAAGAACCTTGTGTAAGCCCACACTGCTCAATCCCAATAGATAACAATCTTCATAATTACTTAAATATAACGAACTTCTGTTATAATTTTATACACTCACACTTCTCATACAGTATGACTCCGGGAGATATAACTAAATTGTTACAAAAACATAAAGATGGAGATGGTAAACATCTGAATGAAATTTATGTTTCTTTGTATCAAGAAATTAAGGCCATTGCTGGACAACAATTAAAATCACTGAATCCTGGTCAAACCATAACACCTACCGCACTGGCCAATGAATGCTACATTAAATTGGCCCAGCTCAAACATTTACCACAAACTGACAAACGTCATTTCATGTTATATTTGGCCAAATCAATGCGTTCATATCTGATTGATTCAATCAGACAAAAGCAAAGCATTAAAAGAAAAGCCCAAATAGCCAATACTGGAATTTCACAGTTTGTTGGCGACAGTGATATCAATATCAATATGTTAGATATAGAACGCTTATTAGACATGGTTGAAACTGTAGATATTAAATTAGCAGAAGTGCTCCAGTATAAAATGATTTTCAACCTCACCTTCAAAGAAATTGCCGGTATACTAGACTTATCGGAAAGACATGTAATCAGACTCTGGAATCAAAGTAAAGCCTTGTTACTGACATTACTGGAAACTCATGAAAGTGAACGTTGAATTAATCAAAAAAGCTCACACACTATACCGTGAATTATCAGAATTAAACAAAGAACAAGCACATGAAACACTTGAAAACCTAACCGACTTAGATCCCGAAGTTAAAAACCTTGTCATCAAATTAATAAACAATGCCAATCAGCCCAGTCACTTTTTTGACCAAAAAATTGGAGCTGTCTTTAAAAACAACGACCTACAACGAAAAGAACATAAAATTGGTGGCTTTATTGCCAATTATGAATTACTTGAAAAAATTGGTGAAGGTGGTATGTCACAAGTATTTCGAGCTAAAAGAACAGATTCTGAAATTCAGAAACAGGTGGCCATCAAAATATTTGCCCCTTTGCAGCAATCTGCAATACTTAAGGAACGTTTTGCTGATGAACAAAGGATATTATCCACACTCTCCCACCCCAATATCATAGCCATCCAACATGGTGGCAGCACTGAAGAAGGACAGCCTTATTTTGTAATGGACTTAATTGATGGCGCTTTACCTATCAATGAATATGTAGAAAAAAAGTCATTAACTCTTGAACAAAAAGTAGCACTTGTTTATTTGGCTGCACAAGCTGTAGAGCATGCCCATGGAAATTTAATTATCCACAGAGACATTAAACCCACTAACGTCATAATAGATAAACATGGCATATTAAAGGTGGTTGATTTTGGTATCGCTAAGCTGATTTCAGAAAGTAACACCCCAAGCAATCAAACCATATTGGCCATGACGCCAACATTTGCTTCACCTGAACAAATCATTGGAAACAATATTTCTGTTAAAACAGATGTGTTTTCATTGGCTGCATTGTGTTTAAACCTACTAACTAACGAACCACCATTGCCTCATGACCGCCTATTAAAAGCTTGCCAAACTGATGACATATATATACAAAATCTACTTAAATCAAAAATTAATGACAAAGACTTAAAAAACGTAATCAACAAAGGGTTACAACACGAAGCTGACAGGAGGTATTCAAACATGCATGAATTTGCTCAAGATTTACATGCATGGCTAAATAAAAAACCAGTAATCGCCACTGCCGACTCTTATGGTTATAGACTGAAAAAATTCATTCAAAGAAGACGCACTTTAGCTGCATCAATATTGGTTCTGCTTTTTACATTAACTTTGAGTATTGCTGTTTTAAGTTGGCAATACAAACAAATCAGTTTAGAAGCTCAGAAAGCTCAATCTGTTAAACAATTCATGTTGGACGCATTCAGCGTTACTGACCCAAACACCACTGAAGGTGTACAAATATCAGCACGAGACATCCTCAAAATGGCAGCCACTAAACTGGATAACAACCCCACACTGGCCCCAGAAATCAAATTTGAGCTTTATCAATCTTTAGGCATCGCTTATGGTCAATTGGGTTTTTTACCCAAAGCCATAGATTTACTCAAAAAATCACTTAATATAAATCCCCAAAACAGCCACTCCTTGGCTTTTTTATGCCAATATTTATTAAATTCTAATCAGGAAAAAGAATTAACAGACTGGCTAAATCAAATTGAAGAAAACGAATTTAGCGCTACTCCTGATAAAAATAAAATCATCAGAATTAAAGCCATTAGACATGCCTTCAATGGTGATTTTTCAGGTGCCATGACATGGGTCAATTTATTAACCCCTTACAACCACATTGAAACCTTACTGAATCAACGATTGTTAGCTGAAATTCACTATTTAAAAGGCGAATCAGAACAGTCTATTGAAATCATCAAAAATGCCATAGTCAATGCAGATTTAAAACCAACAAACACTTTGATGATGGCTTTAAACAGTGATTTAGTACATTATTATGACCGCATTGGTGATTTCGATTCAGCTTTGAACCTGTCACTGATGCTGGTGGATAACCACCGAAAAGTGCTTGGCAATAATCACCCAGGACTGGGGATTATTTTGAATGAATTAGCCGTCTTTTACAGGTTACAAGGTGACTTTGGTAAATCAAGATCAACTGCAGAAGAAAGTCGTGATTTATTTTACAGCTTATATGGCAAATACAGTGCAGGCCTATCTCAAGCCATCAGTAATTTAGCCATGCTAGACTATCTTGATAATAACATGAAAGCTGCCATAGAAAAATATACCGAATCTGCTGAAATTTTAAGACAAGTGTATTCGCCAGATCATCCTGAAACTTTGGTAGCTGAGGCCAATTTAGCCACCATTATGACAGCTGCAGGAGAGACCAAAAAAGCCTACAAATTGTTACTTCATGTGTATCAGACTGAAAGTAAGACCCTCGGGACACATCACCGATCTACATTATATTCGCAACAATCATTGGCCTTAAACATGGCAGCAACAGGAGATTTTGAACAAGCCATAGAACAGGCAAAAAACAATCTTGATATAGCACATGAATTCTATGGTGCCAAACGGCCTGTTGTCATAAACAGTCAGTTTGTCTATGGCCGGGTGTTGGCAATGGCTGGCAAAAATGATGAGGCATTAGAAGCACTGCTGCCTTTAGAGCCAATATTTATAGATTCTGACAATAAAGTAAACTCAGTAAAGTTAAATCAATTTTTAAGTCAAATTTACCTGTCTTTGAATCAACCAACTCAAGCAGAAACGTATTTTTTGAAAAACATATCAAATCTGGAAGCTATATATAGCCAAAATCACATCAAAACATTGGAAGCCCGTTTTAAATACGCACAATTTTTAAAATCACAGCACAGAACAGATGACGCTAACCTTGAAGTAAAAGACATTTTCTCTGTCATCGACAAATACAAAATTACGGCCCCAGAGCTAATCACAAAATTATCAAATTTTTAAACAAATGTATACGGCTTCATTAAAATGCACTTAGCTGACCAGACAGTATCACCCCTGTTATGCGTAGGCATTACCATCAATTATTGGTAAATTCAGGATAAGCTTCCATACCACATTCTGACTGATCTACACCTTCATATTCTTCTTCAGCTGAAACTCGTAATCCCATGGTTTTTTTCAATAACAACCAAACCACTGAACTACAAAAGAACACCCAAATAAAAATTGTCAATGCACCAATAATTTGACCACTGAATGTAACTTCTGAATTGGTTATAGGCACTAATAACAGTCCCAACAAACCAACCACACCATGAACAGAGATGGCTCCCACAGGATCATCCAATCTGAGTTTATCTAATAACAACACTGAAAAAACCACCATCACGCCTCCCATGATACCAAATAAAGTTGCCAATGCAGGCGTAGGCGTACTTGGCTCTGCAGTGATAGTGACTAAACCAGCCAATGCCCCATTTAAAGTCATGGTTAAGTCAGCTTTCCCAAACATGATTTTGGCAGTAACCAAAGCCGCAATCAACCCACCTGCTGCTGCTGCATTTGTATTCATAAACACCACAGCCACTAAGTTAGCCTTTTCTACAGATGATGTTGCCAATACAGATCCACCATTGAAACCAAACCAACCCATCCACAAAATAAAGGTGCCTAATGTTGCCATTGGTAAATTTGCACCTGGAATGGCTCTTGGATTTCCGTTAAGGTCATATTTACCAGCTCGAGGTCCCAAAAAAATAACCCCACTTAAAGCTGCTGCTGCACCAGCCATGTGTACGATACCTGATCCTGCGAAATCCGAAAAACCCAAATCTGCTAATACAAACATCCCAAAGACTTCACCCTCACCCCAGGTCCAGCGACCTTCCATTGGATAAATAAATCCAGTCATCACCACCGCAAATATTAAAAAAGCCATTAATTTCATACGTTCTGCCACCGCACCTGAAACAATCGACATCGCAGTTGCCACAAACACCACTTGAAAATAAAAGTCCGCGGATGGCGCATAGGTTTTTCCATTTTGAACGCCATCAGAAGTGATACCCGTTAATAAAACTCGACCCAAATCTGGATACATAATGGCATACCCAACGAGCATATATAAGGTACAAGAAACGGCAAACAGCGCCACATTTTTAGTTAAGATTTCAGTGGTATTTTTAGCTCGAACCAAGCCAGCTTCCAACATTGAAAACCCAGCAGCCATCCACATAACAAAAGCCCCGGATATTAAAAAGTATAACGTATCTAAAGCGTATTTAAGTTCAAAAATTTGATTATCCATGGGTCACTCTTTTTTCTTACCATTGTAAGAAGTCACACATGAATATGTATATCAGTTGAATTGCGTATGTTTTGCTACATCACTCAACCAACAGTTATGAAACTACCAAGTTCTTTTTAAAAAAATCAATGGTTCTTTGCCAAGCCAACTCTGCCGCTTCAGGGTTGTATCTGGGAGTGGAGTCATTGTGAAAACCATGCAAGCTGTTTTCATAAAAATACACTTGATATTTTTTATTATATTTTTTCAATGCTTTTTCATAATCAGGCCAACCCGCATTCACCCGTTCATCATCAGCCGCATATTGAATTAATAAAGGTGCATTGATCATTGCAGTTTCTTCTTCTGAAGGCTGCGTGCCATAAAAAGGCACAGCCCCTTTTAAAGCAGGTATTCGAGTGGCCATCATGTTCACCACCCAACCACCAAAACAAAAACCAACCACACCAATACAACCATTACATTGAGGATGCTGGTACAAGTAATCATAAGCAGCAATGAACTCTTTCAACATGTCTTCTCGGTCACGTTTTCTTTGCATCGCACGCCCATCGTCATCATTTCCCGGATAACCACCCAATGGACTCAAAGCATCAGGCGCAATTGAAATAAAACCATCGACACTGGCGCGCCTACCAACATCTGCAATGTATGGATTTAATCCTCGATTTTCATGTACCACAATTACACCAGGATACGTTTTATCACTTGAAACAGGAGTACACAGCTGGGCATTAATTGTTGTTTTACTTTGGGGTGAATCATACTCAACTAATTCAACTTTGACTCGTTTATCAGAAATGGGAATTTGAATGGCATGTGCATAGTTTGGAGATAACAAGGCCAAAACACCTGTTGCTGATAAACCGGCAATGGCATATTTTCCAACTTTATTTAAAAACTGACGGCGACTGATTTGACTGTGAACATATTGGTCAAACAGTTGGTACACTTTGGGATCTAATTGTTCCAGTCTGGGATCTGAATTTATGCGAGGTTTCATAACATGTTTCCTATTTAGAGATGCATTACTATCTATTCTATTACATGTTCACCCCTAATATGGCTGATTTGTTAACTACAAATAATCAGGATAAGCTCCTGAACTGTCACGCCATCAATACTGCATTCAAATCATAAAGACCAACAGGCTTATCATGAATCCATCGTGCTGCATCCAATGCGCCTTGAGCGAATAACATGGGATCATGGGCTTCATGTTTGAAAGTAAAAGTCTCACCAGGCAACTTCACTTCAACTTCATGGGTGCCTGGTACTTCACCAACCCGAATGGCATGGATATCAACTGAACCTAATTTAAAAGAAGTGGCAGCAGTTTTAACCATTTTATTTTGTGAGTCTATGGCTTGCGCTAAAGAAATGGCCGTTCCTGATGGTATATCCTTTTTGTGAATGTGGTGTGTTTCTGTGATACTGAACTGACCTTTGGGATTAGTTTGTTTAACCACTTGTAATAAATTTTTTAATATTTGAATATTCAATGAAAAGTTAGCGGTCCACATCACTGGTATGTACTTTGATGCTTGGCCTATACGATCAAAACTGTCTTGACTTAAACCTGTAGTACCACTGACCAAAGCAATTTGTTGCAATACACAGTAATCAACCAATTCATCAAAACCTTCAGGCTGAGCAAAATCTATCACTACATCGGCTTTTTTTACTTCAGCTAAAGTATCAACAGTTTGGATACCAATGGCATTGGCTTGAATCAAGTCACCTAAATCACATCCTAAATATTGGCTGCCAGGAGAAACCAACCCTGCTATCAACTCAAATTCAGGGTGTGACAACAGCAGTTTCAAAACTCTGCGTCCTATTCGGCCTGAAACGCCTGATATAATAACTTTGATTGGTTTTTTCATGAACTAAGGCCTATTTTTAAGTAATTACACTGACTGACAATGAGTCATCTTCATTAAATTAAAGTAACAACAGAAGGAATGATGACACCCTTCAGTCATCCAGTCATTTTATCCAAAAATGACTTAACATTATCAAACCATCCTTTACGTCTGGGATTGTTTTTATCACCAGCTGCCTTAATGGTTTTGTCTAGTTTTTTCAGCAACTCTTTTTGTTCAGCCGACAGATTTACAGGCGTTTCAACATGCACTTTACAATACAAATCACCGGTACTGTGTGAACGAACTGACTTAACACCTTTACCGCGTAACCTGAATTGCTTACCTGATTGTGTTTCTGCTGGAACTTTAAGCATCACTTCACCCATTAAAGTCGGCACATTGATTTCACCACCCAAACAAGCTGTTGAGAAATCAATGGGCATTTCACAAAACAGTGAATCACCTTCTCTAATGAAAATATCATGTGGTAACACATGAATGTCTACGTACAAATCACCAGCTGGGCCGCCTTGTGGACCAGCTTCACCTTTACCTGATAATCGAATGCGATCTCCTTGATCAACACCTGCAGGAATTTTGACATTGAGTTTTTTGTTTTCATTAATCCGTCCCTGACCGCCACAATGACCACATGGGTTACTGATGATGCTGCCTTTTCCACGACAGTCTGGACAAGCTTGTTGGACTGAAAACATACCTTGCTGCATACGTACCTGACCAATGCCATTACACGTTTGACAACTTTTAGTTTCACCGTCTTTTGATCCTGAACCATGACAAGGCTCACATGAAACCATGGTTGGGATGTTAATTTCTTTATTAATTCCATTGATGGCTTCTTCAAGCTCAACAGTCATTTCAATTTGAACATCTCTTCCACGTTGTGGTCCATTTGAACGACCTCCGCGACGACCTCCGCCAAAAATGTCACTAAAAATATCACCAAAAATATCACCAACATCACCTTGGAACCCGCCACCGAAACCAGAAGGGCCACCGCCCTGTCCACTCACAGCATCAAAGCCATATTGATCATAAGTCTGACGTTTCCTTTCATCTTTTAAAATTTCATACGCCATTTGGGCTTCTTTAAATTTATCTTGAGCCGATGGATCATCTACATTACGATCTGGATGAAACTTCATAGCAGTTCGCTTAAAAGCCTTTTTAATTTCAGCTTGTGTTGCTGACTTGGTAATGCCAAGAGTTTTGTATAAATCTTTTTGTGCCATAATTATTCTATTTGAACATAAAAAACCGTCTTGAGGATACACTCAAGACGGCATTCAATATTACTTTTGACTGAATTAACAATCAAAGCCAGTTACTTTTTATCGTCGTTAACTTCTTCAAATTCTGCATCAACCACATCATCATTTGCTGCTGAAGCATCTTCTGAAGCACCTTCGCCAGCCTGTCCACCAGCTTGGGCTGCCTGTGTCACTTTTTGCATAACAGGTTGAATGGCGGCCTGTAAAGCCTCATTGGCAGAATCGATGGCTGCTTTATCATCCGCCTTGGCGGCTTTTTCAACAGCTTCAATTGCAGCTTCAATAGAAGATTTTTCACTGTCATCAATGATGGCTTTGTGCTCTTCCAACATTTGTTTGGCAGAGTGAGACATTGCATCAGCTGAATTTCTGGCCTGAGACAATTCTTTGAACGCTTTGTCTTTATCGGCATTTAATTCAGCATCTTTAATCATGTTTTCGATTTCTTCGTCAGATAAACCAGAACCTGCTTTGATTTCAATGCGCTGTTCTTTACCAGTGGCTTTGTCCTTAGCAGAAACATGAATGATACCATTGGCATCAATGTCAAATGTCACTTCAATTTGTGGCATTCCACGAGGTGCCGCAGTAATACCTTCTAAGTTGAATTGCCCCAATGATTTGTTGGCACTGGCTACTTCTCGTTCACCTTGTAACACATGTACTGTTACAGCGGACTGGTTGTCTTCAGCAGTCGAGAACACTTGTGATGCCTTGGTAGGAATCGTGGTGTTTTTCTCAATCAACTTAGTCATCACGCCACCCATGGTTTCAATACCCAATGACAAAGGTGTCACATCTAACAACAAGACATCTTTGACATCACCTGACAATACGCCACCTTGAACCGCTGCACCCATAGCTACTGCTTCATCTGGGTTGACATCTTTACGAGGTTTTTTTCCAAATGTTTGTTCAACAATCTCTTGAACTGCTGGCATACGTGTTTGACCACCAACCAAAATCACATCAGATATTTCACTTAATGAAATACCGGCGTCTTTAATCGCCATTTCGCATGGAGCCACTGTTCTTTTAACCAGCTCTTCTACCAAAGATTCCAACTTAGAACGGGTAATTTTCACATTCATGTGCTTAGGACCTGAAGCATCAGCAGTGATGTATGGCAAATTAACTTCGGTTTGATCGAGTGTTGACAGTTCAATTTTGGCTTTTTCTGCCGCTTCTTTCAAACGTTGCAATGCCAATGGATCATTTTTCAAATCAACGCCTTGGTCTTTTTTGAATTCAGCCACTAAGTAATCCATCACGCGGTTATCAAAATCTTCACCGCCCAAGAATGTATCACCGTTGGTCGCCAACACTTCAAATTGTTGTTCACCATCAATATCAGCAATCTCAATGATTGAGATATCAAATGTACCACCACCTAAATCATATACAGCAATGGTGCGATCGCCACCTTTCTTATCCATACCATAAGCCAATGCAGCAGCCGTTGGTTCATTGATGATGCGCTTCACATCTAAACCAGCAATTTTTCCGGCATCTTTGGTTGCTTGGCGTTGTGAATCGTTAAAATATGCTGGCACAGTAATAACGGCTTGAGTCACTTCTTGACCTAAGTAATCTTCCGCTGTTTTTTTCATTTTTTCTAAGATACGTGCTGAAACTTCTTGTGGCGCCATTTTTTTGCCACGAACTTCAACCCATGCATCACCATTGTCCGCACCGACAATTTTATAAGGTACGATACCTTGGTCTTTTTTCACTACTTCTTCATTAATTTTTCTACCAATTAAACGCTTGATAGCAAATAATGTGTTTTCTGGATTTGTTACAGCCTGTCTTTTGGCTGCTTGTCCAACGATTGTTTTCCCTTCTTCAGTGAAAGCCACGATAGAAGGCGTTGTTCTGTCGCCTTCTGAATTTTCAATGACTTTGATGTCTTTGCCTTCCATGACAGCCACACAGGAATTGGTTGTTCCTAAATCTATACCTATTACTTTTGACATGTTATTAAACCTCTAAAATATTTTGTTCTTAAACTAACCACTATCTATGGTCAGCTGATAATTTTTCAAGCTATTGAGACACAACCACCATGGCAGCACGAATCACACGCCCATTTAACAAATAACCTTTTTGAAACACATTAACTATGGTGTTTTTTTCATGGTCTGGAGATGCCACCATACTCATGGCTTCATGCATTTCCGGATTAAATTTTTCACCCACAGGATCAATAATTTCTATGCCATTATCTGCCAATACTTTTGCAAATATTTTTTGTGTGTTTTTGGTACCCTCTATCATGGACTCAGCAGATACTTCGCAAGAATCATCATTGATGACCTCCAACGCCTTATCAAAACTATCCATAACAGGAATCATCGCTTTGATAATTTTGTCATTGGCAAACTTTCGGGTGTTATCCAAATCTCGCTGTAAACGCTTTTGTAAATTCATGCCCTCAGCAACAACCCTCAAGACTTCTTCTTCTTTTTCGGTCAATGCAGCTTGCTTTTCATCTAATTGTGCTTGCAAACTTTCAACTTTAGCTTGCATTTGCTCCAAAGCAGTTAACTCATTGTCATCTAATTCAGCAATAATAACTTCATCATTAAAATCATCATTGTTTAAACTGTTGTTATCACCTGCTGTAGCAGTTGTGCGGTCTTCAGCTGACTGCTGTTTACCTTGATTTACATTTTCCTCAGTCATAATCAATTGCTTACATATTAATAATGGCTCAGATATGGTGATTACAGATGACAATTCAAGACAGTGTGGTTAAAATTAACAGTCATTTTTCTAAGAGTAACAACTCACATATGCTGCAATCCTTGTTTATTGAAAATTTTGTTTTGATTGATCACTTGGAAATCGATTTTCATCAAAGGATGTCGGTATTTACCGGTGAAACAGGTGCTGGTAAATCCATCATCATAGGTGCATTATCAATGGTCTTAGGCAGTCGCGCTGACAGTCAATCAATTGGCCCTTTTTCTGAACAAGCTGAAATTGTTGCCGAGTTTTTGATATCAGCCAACCCCATTGCTCAAGCCTGGCTTAAAGAACAGGACTTGCTCAATGGCGACGAACTTATCATTCGCAGAACATTTAACCAACAAGGTCGCAGCAAACAATGGATTAATGGCAGACCCATTCCATCAGGAATGGTTAAAGAGTTAAGTCAATATTTAGTCCAAATTCATGGACAACATGACCAAATCAGGTTGTTAAACAACCAAAATCAATTGTTAATTTTAGATCAATCAGGCAACCATGAACAGCTATTAAAACAATGCCAACATGCAGTGAAAGACATTCAAGCTATCGAACAAAAAATCAACAGCTTAATGAATGCCGGATCTATGAGCCAAGACCAAGTTCAATTGTTACAATATCAATTTGACGAATTAGAACAACTTGCTTTGAGTGACAATGAATACGAATCACTTCACCAGTCTTTAAAAACAGCAGCCAACGCACAAGGATTGCTACAGAGTATAGATGAATCGATTCAATCAATCAGTGAATCTGACTCAAGTATAGAAACACAACTGGGGCAAGTAATCAATCAGTTAAACCAGAGCAAAGGTCATGACTTTAGCGCCATTATACAAATGCTGGAAGAAGCTTTAATTAACATCAATGAAGCACACAACGAATTACAGTCATTAACGGAATCTATTGACAGTGACCCTGAACATCTGACACAAATTGAAGACAGGCTTGAACAAATTAATCACGTTGCCAGGAAACAAAACGTGATGCCAGAACTGTTGTTTCAACATCACTTGGATTTAGCACAAACATTGTCTACTCATGCTGACTTAGCCAACCACCAGGAACAACTCAATACAGCGCTTGATAATGCTTTAGCTACATACAGAGAATGGAGCCAAAAACTCTCAGTTCAAAGGCAACAATCAGCCAAACAACTGGCAAAAAAAATCACCACCATGATTCAAGAACTGGGTTTACCTGAAGCCAACTTCAGCATCATGGTTGAACACCAAAGAGAGGGTAAACCAAGGTCATTAGGCAATGATCACGTAGAGTTTATGATAGCCGCAAACAAAGGACAAAAAGCCCAACCACTGAATAAGACAGCTTCAGGTGGTGAATTATCACGCATCTCATTGGCAATTGAAGTCAGTACCCAACAAAGCGATCACCACCAATCATTTATTTTCGACGAAGTAGACACTGGCATTGGCGGCGCCACAGCAGAAAAAGTCGGCCATATCATGCAACAATTAAGTCAAAACAACCAAGTATTCGCTGTCACTCACTTACCGCAGGTGGCTGGGCACGCACATGATCATTTGTTAGTCAGTAAATCAAGCCAAGGTAAATACACCACTTCCAAGGTTGAGCATTTAAGCCACCAACAACGTATCATGGAACTGGCTCGTATGTCAGGTGGTCAAAACATCACAGAGGCCACCTTGGCTCAAGCCAAGGAGTTTCTAAAAACGGGAACTTAAACAATAAGTAAGTTTAAATACCATGAATAACATTGTCACCAATTGACTCAATGTTTAACTGTGTGACTTTTTATGCTTACCAAGTTATGAATAAAAATGGCTTACACTTACCGTTCAGCCAATGCATTTAAGCTCAATTTAACTAAACTTAGGTTAAACTAAAAACCATTGAATACAATAGATACACCGATGAATAACTTTTTGACTTCAATGATGCTTTTAATTTTTATCACTTCAGCATCTGCAACTGTACCAATTTCACATGATGAACAACGAATTTCAAACAGCCAATTAACAGCCACTGAAAAAGCGTATACACAATGGCTGGCTGAACTGAATAACAGTTTGTTAAAAGCTTCTAATGCTTACAAAAAAACCATGGGCATAGCGGCTGCCATCAAAGGGATTCAAGCCAGTCAACAGTTACCCGGTGACAAGCCCCCAGAACCGTTACTGCACTTGATTGCCGAGCTCAACACCATAATTAAACAAGAAAAATTATCAAACTTAACACTGAGCTTATTGGCTGATGTGTGCTTCTCCCCGTTAATAGAAGACAAATGCTTTAAAGACATTTTATTAAATAAACAGCTCACACAAGATTCAACCAATCTGATTGTTTACCTCAAGCCTTTACAATTGGCCCTCAAAGAAAATAATGACGAGTTGGTTTCAAATTTAATTACAGTCATGTCTAAATCACAATTGAGCTATGAACCTATTGGCATTGCTCCTGACTTAGATGAGGCCATCAATGATTTTGTAACGTCCCACCCAATTCCTTCCAGTTTTATTGAGGCATTTAAAGATGACAAAGCATTACTCTCAGACTTGACTGAAGACATCAGCAAAAACCTTGACCAAAACATAGCCACTTATCTATCCACTTCGGTCAAACTATCCTACAGCTATTTACATAACAAACCTGACTTCAGCCCATTGATGCATGTATGCAAAACCAATGAAGAATTAGTAGGTGAATGCGTCGTTATTTCACAAATCATGATAAATCACAGCAACAGTATCATGGTTAAAGGCATTGGATTTTCATTACTGATGGCCATTCATGAAGTTAACGAACAAGAACAGTATTTGAAAACCACCGCAAAAAACCATGATACTTACAAAGCCACCATTGAATGTTTGTATCAGTCTGCCCACCCCAAAAACCACATCAATAATTTCTTAGATCCGGAGTATCAAAAAATCAACTTAAAAATGATGGATGAATTTGAAAAATTGAAACAATTGGCTCAGTATAATTACAACAAATATCACAAGACAGACAGCACATTTGTTAATCCTGAAACATGCATGTAATGATTTGACAAATAATTGCTAATCACAAAAACTGATTCAAAAGTTTTTATACACAATTGACTTGATGAATAAGGTGAATGAATTGTTGTATTTTACCAGTGAAACTATCCACCAAAGGCATTAACATGTTTCAGTCGTGTTTTTACATCTGCTAACTGCTCCATAAGTTCTTTGTGCAAACTCATGTCAGGCTCTTTACTGAAAGAGTTGATCACAATATTTTTGCGAATTTCTCTGATTAATTCTTTAAGTCCTGAATTTGATTTTGCTATATTGCCTTGACGGCGCTGTTTGATTTTGCCAATAATCTCTTCTGTTGTCATGATGCCCTTTCTCCCAATTAAAAAAAACAGTCACAAATACACACCTCATTAAGACATGGCCACCAGCTCACACTGCAGCTTACTTTATCAGTGACCGCACGTGCATTTTGATGACTTGACAACTATAATGATATAGACAATTTCTGAAACCATTGTCAATATTTTCCTACAAACTTAACTTTTCTATTTTAATCAGATTATGATGTTTGTTCATGAATGAAGTGCTGTTCTGTGATGAACACAATGACAAGGGTTGTGAATTCCATTTTTTCAAGTAAGAATTGGCGCGCTCGGTAGGAGTTGAACCTACGACCTACCGCTTAGGAGGCGGTTGCTCTATCCACTGAGCTACGAGCGCGTAGAAAGTCGGGTATTTTATTCGTTGTGAGGTGTTTCTGCAAACACGATTGCTATTTTAGTACCGCTAGGGTTGGTACTTATGCGAGAAATCTGTGACAACCCAGGTAAATCGAATTCTTTGGCAATAAACCAACGCTGTTGGTTGCTACTGACAAACAATGTATTACCTCTTCCTGCCCAAAAGCGTCCTTTGCTATCCAGAGTAAAATCCTCTACCCCATCGGGTAAAGGCATCACATCTTTGACTAGTGTGTCTTCTGCTTGAACACTTTTGATGCGCCAAGGTTGTGGGTTTTTATCAACAAAAAATAATGTTTTGTATTTTTTATCGACAATGAACGATCTCCCTATATGATCAAGTATTTTTATGGGATTTTTATCACCACCTTGTAAATAAAGGTCCCCACCAGCGGTATCATTTAAAACAAAAGACCATAAATTTTGGCCTTCTGTCCAATTAAAATAACCCAACTGTTTAAAGTCAGAATACCTTTGTACACGATGATCTTTCTTGGCTTCTCTGTCTAGTATTACCACATACTGATTACCTTTGTCATCAACTTGTATGACGCTTAACCCATCACTTTCCGGTAGCGGCGTGGGTGAATATTCACTTTCCTTGGTGGCCATGTAGGCCAGTCTTTGCCCATTAGATACCTCGTATTGATAAATATCCATTTGTCCATTAACATGGTGCGTATAATAGATGTATTTTCCATCAATTGAAAACTTGGGTTGTGAATCATAACCAACAGCTTGGCTGATGTTCTTGCCATTGATGAATTGTATACTTTGGCCATTAGATTCAATATCAAAAAGCATGATTTCACTACCAGGTGGCATATTTAAATCCAATGCTTCAACATCCTGATTGGGATTTTGTTCTGTGTCATTTGATCCAATAAGAGGTTTCACAGAGGCTATAGATTCTGTTTGTTCATCTTTTGCAGTTGGTACTGTTGAAAACAACAAACTCAAAACAAAAGCCAACCCAATATTCATGATTTAACTCCCAACCAAAAGGCCATAAAACAACAAACAGTCGTAACCAAAGTATATCCAAGCGCCTTAATGACTTCATCATTTTGAATCATCAGCACTGTTTCCATAGAAAAAGTTGACCAAGTGGTTAATGCCCCTAAAAAACCAACAGTAACAAACATTCGTATGGCATCATCAACAACAACTTGATTAAAATATTTGTATGACAGACCCATTAAAAAACATCCCACAATATTGGCTGTAAGCGTGGCCAAAATTAACGGTGCATGAAACCAATTAATAACTGCTTGATTTACACCAAATCTAATGGATGCACCCAATGCACCTCCAGCGGCAACAGCCCATACTGCATTCATGTTTGATTCCTCTTGTTGTTATGTTGAGCCCTTTGCGATCTTATGTGAGCCAATTTTTCTGCAATTTTGATTTCCAAACCTGCTGATTGAGGTTGATAATAATGGGCTTCTGGCAAGTCATCTGGAAATCCAGTTTGACCCAATGCAATACCACCTTCAACATCATGATCATATTGATAGCCCTTACCAAAACCTTGTTGTTTCATCAAATCAGTGGGTGCATTACGTAAATGCATGGGAACTGGTTTACTGCCATGTAATCTCACATCTGACTGCGCTTGTTTAAAAGCACTATAAACCGAATTACTCTTGGCACAAACAGCCAAATATGTCACAGCTTGAGCCAACATCAATCCTCCTTCCGGCATGCCCAAGCGTTCAAATGCCTGCCAAGCATCCATACACAATGTCAACGCCCTGGGATCCGCATTACCAATGTCTTCAGATGCCATACGTGTGATTCTTCGTGCGATATAAGCCGGATCACATCCGCCATCCAACATCCGGGCTAACCAATACAGCGCAGCATCTGGATTCGAGCTTCTGACACACTTATGTAAAGCTGAAATTTGTTCGTAGAACTCATCACCACCTCGATCAAAACGCCTGGTCTGCCCTGACGTAACCAGTTCAACATCATGGTCATTTACTACGCCATTACTGACATAATCCAATAAAATTTCAAACAAACCTAATAGTTTTCTGCCATCACCGTCCGCTGCCCTAACTAAACTTTTTTGCTGTTTTTCACTGATGGTTAAATTCAATTTAAGCACTGTTTGGGTTTGTTTTAACAAATGCAACAAATCATCTTCACTGAGGCTTTTTAAAATATAAACTTTTAACCGTGACAACAGTGCATTGTTTAATGCAAACGACGGATTTTCAGTGGTGGCGCCTATAAGCGTAATCAAACCACTTTCCATGTGCGGTAAAAATGCATCTTGTTGCGACTTATTAAAACGATGAATTTCATCCACAAATAGCAATGTTCTTTGTGGTAACACTTGATTGGCTTGATCTATAGCAGCTCTGATGTCTTTAACACCTGAAAGAACGGCAGACAACTGAATCAAATGAGCTTCTGTTTCTTGACTGATAATTCGAGCCAAGGTGGTTTTTCCTGTGCCTGGCGGCCCCCAAAATACCATAGAATGTAAGTTTTGGTTTTTCAACATTAAATTGATGGGCTGACCCGCACCAACCAAATGTTGCTGCCCAACAACATCAGCTATTGACCGTGGCCTCAGTTTATCGGCCAATGGTTGGTGGTTATTTGCAGACGTTAACATCAACCTAAATTACGGACTTCATTCGCCGATTGCCTGTATAACATCCACACCCTCCGGGGGTACAAATGTAAACAAATCATCACTAACCTCAGGGTTTCTTTGTACCTGCATGAACTCAAAAACCATGGTTTGATCAAAATGATTAAATACTTTAATTTGAGTAATGACATCACCTTTTATGGCTAACCAAACACTTTTCACCTCTTCTGAATGTAATTTTGGTGTTAAACTCAGCCAATCCAATCCCTGACTGTTAACTTCATGTTTGATATCATAGTGTTGTTTTGATAGTTCATCATTAATAATGACATATATGGGATTCAGTGAATTGTCCTGCGCTTTGACAGTAACTTGTTCAAGATCTTCGTCATAAACCCAGACTTGTTTACCATCAGCTACTATTAACTGTTCAATAGGCTCAATGTACTGCCAACGAAACTGAGCTGGTGCTTGCATCCAAACCGTACCAGAATTGATGTCTGTCTTTTGGTTACTTTCTAACCATTCGTATTGTATAAACTCAGCTTTTAATGCAGATAAATTATTTCTGACTTTTGACAATAATACATTGGCATCTGATGACACCTCATCAGCAATCGACAAGTTTGAAAATGTCAAAACACAAAATAAGAAAGTTGTTTTTTTAAACATCACTAATCCTGTTTCAAAAGTTCATTTTAACCAAACTGTATGAACAAAACATAAATTAATCTAATTTACGAATAAATTTAAATTTTAGCCAATACATAATTGACATTTAGGAACATATATCATATCTTTTAAAACAGGGTGAAGGATAAGTTTATTGTGCAGATATAATGTACTCATTCCTCACATTAATTAATTTTGAGATTTATATTACGAGGGAAGCTATGTTAAATCGCTTGGTAGTTTTAATTACATTTGCATGGTATTTAACGATGTCCGTATCACATGCACAGAATAGATTTTATAACGTTTATTTAGACACAGATAACAACCCATCATCGGGTTGCCAAATTAATATAGCGGATTTTTCAACCTCGTTAGATGGCATTGATTCACAATTAACCATAACAACTGACAGCGCACTCCCTCCTGCCATTACTTCAACCCAATTACACCATTGTACAGGTGCCTCGTTTGATGCTGGAACATCGATTGATCCTGCTGCTTTGGGCTTGAATACTGGACTCAATGGTTCGGATGTGTTTGAAGCATCGATTGTACAAAATGACCTGTCTATTAACCAAACAGGCAGTGTTATTTTTTACTTTGTAAGTGGTTCAGACACTGGTAAAGATGTGGTACTCAACAATTCAGCAGGGGGACCAATTTATTTGGGTTTCACCATTCCCGTTCCTGCATTGGGTTTATTATCTCTGACCGCCTTGTTGTTGGTCATGCTATTCATTGTCAAAAAACACTTATCAAGGAACATCAGCCTGAGCATTTTATTAGTCGGAGTTTCTACCTTAGTGTGGGCATTGGATATCATTGTTGATGGCCAAACTTCAGATTGGTTAGCCATTAACCCTGCCAACACAGACCCAGCCAATGACACTTCGGGCACTGGTAGTTTTGCTGACTTAACGGCTGTTTTTGTCAGTAAAAATGACGACCAAGTATTTGTTAGAATGGACGTGGTTGATGTAGAAAACCAAGCACCGACAACCAGTGATGTCACTGACAACACACTAGAAGACAATGCAGTAACTATCACCGTTACAGGATCTGATGCCGAAGGTGCTGCAGTTACTTTTAACGTTGATACCAACCCAAGCAATGGAACACTCAGCAGTTTTACTGTAGTCAACAGTACCACTTCAACCATTCAATACACCCCTGATACCGACTTTAATGGTTCAGACAGTTTTACTTTTGTTGCCAATGATGGTCAGACCAATTCTGCACCAGCCACTGTTACAGTAAATGTTAATCCAGTCAATGATGCACCTTTTTTCACCGCAGGTTCCAATCAAAACGTGTTAGAAAATGCACCTGCTCAAACAGTCAACGGCTGGGCAACAGCCATTGCACCAGGACCTGCTAATGAAGCGGCGCAAACAGTCAGCTTCAATGTCACAAATAATAACAACACATTATTCAGTGTACAACCTGCGATAGATACCTCTGGTAACTTAACCTTTACACCCGCACCATCAACACTTGGCACAGCTACAGTGAGCGTCAGCATTTCTGACAATGGCGGCACAGCCAATGGTGGAGTCGATACCTCAACAATTCAAACCTTTGACATTGATGTGACCCTCGTCAATGACGAACCTTCATTTACAGTTGGGCCCAATCAAACTGTAAACGAAGATGCAGGCGCAATCTCAGTTGCAGGTTGGGCAAGCAATATTTTGGCAGGCCCTCCAGATGAATCAGGACAAATGTTGACTTTCAACATCACAGCCAATGATAACCCTTCACTGTTCAGTGCCGGACCTGCTGTTGCAGCCAATGGAACCCTGACCTTTACCACAGCAGCTGACGCCAATGGTACCGCTAACATCACTTTAGAATTGATGGACGATGGCGGTACAGCAAACGGTGGTGATGACACGTCACCACCACAAAACTTCAGCATCACTATAACGCCTGTTAACGACGAGCCGAGCTATATCAGTGGCGGTGATGTCACCGTTGATGAGAACAGTGGACTTTATAACAACGCTTGGGCCACAGCAATTTCACCCGGACCCGCCAATGAAAACAGCCAAACACTCACCTTTAATATTGTTAATGTGAGCAACAACACCTTATTTGCTGTACAGCCAACTGTTGATGCGACTGGTAACCTCAGCTTTACCCCTGCAAGCGATGAGTTTGGGACATCAACTGTCACCATTAACTTAATGGATAATGCTGGGACTGCCAATGGTGGTGATGACACCACTGCAGACATCACATTTGACATCACTGTCAGCGAAGTCAACGAAGCACCTGTACTGGCTAATATTCCTGATGCCAATGTAGACGAACTGACTTCATTGGCATTCACAGCCACAGCCACAGATCCAAATGTCCCTGTTCAAAACTTAACATTCAGCCTGGGTGGTACAGTTCCCGCTGGTGCCAGCATCACGCCTACTGGTGATTTCACTTGGACACCCACTGAAGCTCAAGGCACAACAGGTTCATTTACTTTTGACGTTATCGTTACCGATGATGGCACCAACCCAAATAACTTGACGGATACCCAAAGCATTACAGTGACGGTGAATAAAGTTAATTCTGCACCTGTCTTAGCTGCTATTGGCGCACAGTCCTTAGATGAGCTAACTGCTTTAAACTTTAGCGCAACAGCCACTGACAATGATGACCCGTCTCAAAACCTCACCTTCAGCTTAAGTGGCACTGTACCTACTGGGGCAAGTATTTCTACTTCAGGTGCCTTTTCATGGACACCCACTGAAGTACAAGGACCAGGTTCTTATACTTTTGATGTTGTTGTTACAGATAACGGTACCAACCCAGCCAATTTGTCAGACGCAGAAACCATCACAGTAACCGTCAATCAAGTTAACACAGCGCCAGTTTTAGGAACCATTGGTAACCTGAACATTGATGAAGAAACCAACTTAAGCTTTGTTGCCACTGCAACAGACTCAGACTTGCCTACTCAAACCTTATCCTTTAGCTTGAGCGGTACAGTACCAGCTGGTGCCTCCATCTCACCAGGCGGATTGTTCTCATGGACACCCACTGAAGCCCAAGGGGCTGGCAACTACACTTTCGATGTTGTCGTTACTGATGATGGCACTAACCCTGCCAATCTTTCAGACTCAGAATCGATTACTGTGACAGTGAATGAGGTCAATGCTGCACCAATAGCCAACGCTCAGTCCACCACCACCGATGACGCGACGCCATTAGTCATTACATTGACAGGCAGCGACCCAGAAGGTGCCACGTTAAATTTTGCGATTGATACGCCTCCTTCTATAGGAAGCTTGGGAACCATCACACCAATAACGGCAACTTCTGCACAAGTGACTTACACGCCATCCGCTGTGGGTACTGGCGACTTCACTTTTACAGTTAATGACGGTACTTTAACCAGTGCCGCAGCAACTGTCACCTTACCTGTAACCAGCTCGAATACTGCCCCAACAGGTGTAAATGATGCTTTTAACGTCACAGGCAATGTGGGTATTAATGTTCCTACTGCCAGCGGTGTGACTGCCAATGACACCGATCCAGAGTTCGATTCACTCACCGTGACTGCCTTTGATGCCAGCAGTACCCAAGGTGGCACAGTTTTAGTTAATGCCAATGGCAGCTTTACTTATGACCCACCTGCGGGTTATATCGGAAGTGATAGCTTTAACTACACCGTTTCTGATGGCTCATTAACCGATACAGCAACGGTTAATCTTACTGTTACCAACATGATTTGGTTTATTGATAACTCAGCAGCAGCCGGTGGTGATGGCCGATTAACTTCACCATTCAACACAATCAGCGATTTCAATGGCAGTGCCACAGATGCACCCAATGAAGTGATTTTTATTGACTTAGGTGATGGTTCATCAACTGGCTATGATGCTGGCATAACGCTTTTAGACTCACAAAGATTGATTGGTCAAGGTGTGACATTGAACTCAGCCAGTGCCGGTATCACATTTCCTGCACATACCAGAATCTTACCGGTCGCTACAACCAACCCCACTCTTGTAACGACCAATGCCAACAGCATTACTTTAGGCAGCAGTAATATAGTCAGAGGTTTAACGGTCGGTAACACGGGCTCAGGAACTGGCATCACAGGAAGCAACTTCGGCACATTAACTGTCAGTGAGGTGAGCATCAATGGAACTGGCAAAGCTGTTGATTTAAGCACAGGGACAGCAACCATAACATTTGATTCACTCAGTTCTATCGGTAGTTCCTCAGAGGTTATCGACCTGAGTAATGTAACTGGAACCTTTACTACAAATGGTGGCACCATGTCAGATGCCGGTGCTAATTCCAGCATCGTATTTATCAATAACTCCAGCGGTACAATAATCGCCAACTTTAATGGCATTAATGTGGGTGAAAACAATGCAACCTCTGGTGAAAACAGCATACATCTAACCACCACGGGTTCTGCCACAGGCACCCTCAATATTAATAACAGCAACTTCACCGGCTCTCGAGAACATATGATTTTAGCTGAAATGTACGGATCAGGTGGAGGCACAGTCAACATTGGCACCTCCTTAGCAAACACCTTTACACAAAACCAAATACCTAATCCAACTGGAAGCACTGAAGTCATCGCCGTTATAGCCGATGGATCTGCAAACGTCACCACAAACATCATTAATAACACCTTAATGGCCGGTGGAGCCACCACTTTTGAGGGTGATGGCATTTATATTTACAATAAAAATACTTATTTAGGTGAGCACAGAATAACCATTTCAAATAATACCTTCGGAATCCAAGGCGTTAATGGATCGGCCTTTAATCCAGCCATTGGCTCCGGTCATTCTGCCATTAACTTAACGGTTGCTGATACGGGCGATTTAATTGCCTTAGTAAATAATAACAATGTCTATGATTACAACTCATCCGGCATTGAATTTAATGCGTTGAATACGCCTACAGGTAAGTTTGACATTACAATCACTAACAACACAGTCAGTGATGTCATTGGCGCGAACTCATTGGCTAATGCATCAATATTTATTCTTGGTAACGGCAGTGCTGAAACTTGTGTAGACATTCGAAACAATACTTTAGACAACCCCCAAACAGGTGCCAATGCCCACGAAATAGCCATAGATGTTTTACCTGGCGCTCAAGCATATCGAACACCCGGCTTGACTGACTTAACAGAAGCAGGGTTAGCAGCTTACTTAGCCACAAACAATACCATACCGGTAGGTGAGGTTGATATATTCACCAATCCACAACCCCTTACTGGAGGTGGCCCCTGTGTATTACCTTAAAAAACCAATATGGCTTTTTCACATGAGTCCTAAAATAAAAGGCACATGTGATACTTATACACAAAAAAGAATAGAAAACGTTTTAAGTAACAGAAAAAAAGAGAGAACGTTCTTAATAACCGTTACTACATAACAACAATTGAAGCGAGATGAGATGATACAAATAACTATTTGTAGTTTCTATAATAATAATTAATTGGAGGATAGACTGATGTCAGAACCTTTTTTAGCCGAAATCAGGATGGTTGGGTTTAATTTTGCTCCCAGGGGATGGGCATTTTGTGACGGGCAAATATTGCCAATCAACCAAAACCAAAGTTTATATTCATTATTGGGTACCACTTATGGTGGAGATGGACGCACCAGTTTTGCTTTGCCAGACCTTCGCAGCCGTGTAGCCGTCCATAAAGGCAATTCAGAATTAGGTTCAGAATTCACACTCGGGCAGAAGACTGGAGAAGAAACACATACATTATCAACAACTGAAATGCCACAACACACTCATACAGCAACAGGAATTTCAGATTCAGCAGATAAAACCACTCCTACTGGCTCACGACTTGCTGGTACTGAAAATTTATATCATGCAGCAGAAAGTTTAGTCAAAATGGATCCGAGCAACATAGCACATGTTGGAGGAGGTCAATCACATGAAAACATGCAGCCATTTCTTGTTGTAAATTATTGCATCGCATTACTGGGCTTGTTCCCTTCACGAAACTAGGAGAAAAATTATGTCAGAACCATTTGTTGGAGAAATTCGAATGTTTGCGGGTACTTTCGCTCCCCGTGGCTGGGCATTTTGTGATGGACAGTTGTTGGCTGTTTCTGAAAATGACGCCCTATTTTCATTATTAGGAACCACCTATGGTGGTGACGGTAGAAACACTTTCGGTCTTCCTGATATGAGAGGCAGGTTATCAGTCCATGCTGGAAGCGGACCTGGATTAACCACTCGTCGACTGGGTGCAAAAGGAGGTGCAGAACATGTGACCTTAACAACAAACCAATTGCCCTCACATAACCACGACTATTACGGCAGCTCCATTACAGGAAATACAAGCACACCCAACGATAAAGTTGTAGCCAGCCGAGTAGGTAACGCCTCTTATACAGAATCAACAGCCACTACAACAATGGCACCCAATTCAGTTTCTAGTGTTGGTGAAAGCAGGTCACATACAAACGTAATGCCTTTTTTATGCGTCAATTATATCATCGCATTATTTGGTATCTTTCCAAGCAAATCATAGGAGATTATTATGTCAGAACCATTTATTGCAGAAATCAGAATATTTGCCGGCAATTTTGCTCCAAGAAGCTGGGCCTTTTGTGATGGACAATTAATACCCTTATCACAAAACACCGCACTTTTTTCATTAATCGGTACCACTTATGGTGGTGATGGAAGAACCACAATGGCATTGCCTAATTTACAAGGTCGTGCACCCATGCACCCTGGCAGAGGTCCTGGACTAACTGCACGACGGCTGGGTGACAAGGGAGGCGCCACTGAAGTCACCCTGTCAGAATCACAAATACCATACCATATTCACACACAAATGGGCACTGACCGCAGGTCCAGAGGAGAGACGCCCACAGAAACATCAGTTCTGTCTGATACTGTTATTTCCACGTACAAAAGCAGCGGAACTTCCGTGCCGATGGCAACAGAGGCCATCGGTAGCGCTGGCGGTAGTCAAGCTCACAACAACTTACAACCCTTGCTAGCTTTAAATTTCATCATAGCCTTACAAGGCTTATACCCTTCCAGGAGTTAATTATGAACAGAAGAATATTTGCAAAAACAGTATTGGGAGGCATGGGAGCATCTCTGTTAGCCACACATACAGTTGCTGCGTCTAAAAGCATACAAAATCAAGCATTTGAAAAAGGCCTTCTCATGCAAACTGAAGATGGTATAAAAATGACTTTGGTTGAACACCAACACCCCACAGCCAATCAAGACAGAAAACAGTTTGTACTGACTTTCGATGTCCAAAACAACTCCAGCCCACTGGAAGAAAAAGTTTACCAACTGAAAGACCATAAAGGTAAAAAACATCAAATATACATGTCTCCTATTGAGCGAAATAGATTACAAGCTGTATTTAACTGGAGAACACATGTCTGAAAATTGGTTGGCGTTTAAAAACAAACCTCAACACCTGACTTCAAGCATAAGTTTTAAAGCCATATCTGATGATGATATGGCTTTTTTGTCTAATTTGTATACAAGTACACGGTGGGAAGAAGTTCTACAAGCACCATGGAACGATCAACAAAGAAAAGAATTTCTACATCAACAGTTCAAAGCACAGCATCAGCATTACAACACACATTACCCCAAGGCAGAAAAACTGATAATTTATAAACATCAAAATAACATAGGCAGAATTTATATCGACAGAGATGAAACATCAATCTGTCTAATCGATGTGGCTTTGTTACCTGAATATAAATACCAAGGTATTGGTACCCAATTACTTAAAGAAGTATTACATGAAGCTCAGTCAGCCAAGTTGAAAGTAATGATTCATGTAGAAAATTTTAATCCAGCTTACATTTGGTACAAAAAACATGGCTTTGTGCAAGTCGAAGACAAAGGCGTTTATCAGTATATGGAATGGTACCCTGAATAACTTATTCAGGTAAATATGGCCTCATAGTGGACACCAGTGTCATCACCGAATACAGGCACCAAGAATAAATCAAACTGTCCTAATCGGGGATGTTTTACTGAATATACACCTTGTTCATAAACATGAGTCTCGTCACTGACTAATATCACTGAAAACTGGTTATTTTCTTGGTTAATTTGTGGCGTTGAATTGGACTTTACTTCATTGATTTTACAAGGTATTTCATTATCCTCTCTAAAACCAATTAAAAGTTCATCGCCATGATGTGATTCAAATTGTTCTTTTGTCGGAAGTGTTTTCATATTTTTTTAAAAATTGTAGGTGTTTTTTAAAACCAGCGACACAAGCTGAGAATTCTGCTTATGTCGCTAAAATTACATTAATGCATTACCAAGCTCGTCCCTGTTTAATGAATGCAAAACATATCATTAACAAGGCTAAGCACAATAAAATCCATAGATTATTAACATCTACAGCTATAACCTCATTCGATGCACAGTTGATTTCCACATCAGTGACATCAGCACCATTCATAACACCACTGCCATTATTAACTAAACAGTTTTGTCCGTTGGGTTGATTCAACACAGTCACGTTATAAGGTTCATTGTCGATTACAGGCGTAGCAAATGTATAGGTGCCATTGGAACTCAGCGTCAAACTATCAGTACCATTGTTTTGCAAAACAATTGATTCTCCAATTGCTAACCCTGCTAAATTTCCACCAACAGTGAAAGTGGGTAATTGAACCACATTAATTGTTCTTGTCACAGTCAGTGCACTATTCCCAGCATTATCCACAACATCATAATTCAACTGATACATACCCAACACATTAGTATTTACAACACCAGAAACCACAACCAAGTTTGAGATATCGCCATCAACCAAATCATTAGCAACGAAGCCTGGCTCAATAAAAGACGAACCTAAATTGACATTCAAAGGATTGTTACCCAACAAAGTAATGACAGGTAAAGTGGTATCAGTAATTGTAACTGATTGCTGAACACTGACTGTATTTCCACCGCTGTCTGTAACTGACCAATTGACCACAGTCACGCCGACTGGGTATGGGCCTAAGTTATCGGCCACAGCCACCAAGCCAACATCTCTATCATCAGTGACTGTGGCGTTCCCTAAATTCACATTGGTTAACAGCGCATTTGCCTCAGCTGTTATATTGCCTGGAGGAGTAATCACCGGAGGAGCATCAACATCCAATGTGTCTGTTGCTGTCCCACTGTTACCGGCATTAGATGTTAATTCACCACTAATGTTAACCAATAACCCGCTAACGCTTGCAGTGACATCTACTGAGACTTGACAAGTATCACCAAACCCAACCGTGCCACCTGTTAAACCTATCACACCAGTACCAGCTATTGCAGTTAACACGCCTCCACAAGAATTACTTGAATTAGCAGGTGTTGCAATCACCATACCAGCAGGCAAATTATCAGTAAATTCCAATGCTGTAGCTGCAAACAATGAATTACTGTTATCAACTTCAAAAACCAAATTAGAAACACCATTCAAGACAATCAAACTGGGGACAAATGTTTTATTGAATGATGGTATGACTGGTAACAATGAAAACAAGGTGGGGTCATCTTCACCCACACCAGATGCTGAACCATCACCATTTTGATCAGCTACTGACCCACTGTCTGACAAATCGGTGTATTGAGTTGCCACACCATCTGTTGAAATCACTTCTGCTTGATTGGAGAAATTGCCAATACCCAAACCTTGATCAAGTACGTTGTTCACTTGTACTTTAAATGTTAGCGTTAATACCACACTACCAGGCAGTATTTCACCTGAGCTGGTATCAAGTAAATTAATGTCACTGCTACCATCAAAACTTGGGTTTACCAAGAAACCACGAGGGTTACCTAAAATTTGAGGTGGAAGCACCACACTATAGTTTCCTGCACCGAAAACTGTGTCTAAGTCGTCAATAACTTGAATATCAGATAAATCATTAAACCCAACATTTTCAACATAAAAAGTAAAATCTAAAGTTTTGAAAGTAGGGTCAGTCATGTCCAAAGCCACTGATTTAGCCAATCCAATACCATAGAACCCTATTTCAAACAAACTGACATCAGATTCATTGATACCATTAGGCAAACCGTCACCATCAGAATCTGGGTTGCTACCATCATCTGACTTATCAATGGCCAATGATCCCTGAGGCGCAGCACCCGTAGCTAATAGTTGTGTGGCATAATGACCAATTCCCAATCCAGTATCAACCACATTGTTTACATCTACCACCAGTTTTATTTGAGCCGTATCATTGGTCGACAAAATCGAGCCTGCATCAAATACATTGATATCAGAATGACCGTCAAAAGTTGGATTGAGTATCAAAGTACCAGGATCATCTACGAAACCAGCAGCAGAATTTATGGTGTAATTCCCAACACCGAAAACAACATCTAAATCGAATGGTACATTGATGTTACTTAATTCGCTGCCACCGTAATTTTTTAAATACATATCAAAAGTAACTTGATTACCCAAAACATTGACGTCTAAAGCGGCACCAAGTATTGCCTCATCACCTATGAAGATAGGAGTTGTGTCGTCCTCTCCTGCTCCGTTTGCAAGACCATCTCCATCTGTATCAGGAAAAATACCATTATCTGACACATCTGTTACTTGAATACCAGTTGGGTCATTGCCAGTAATCGTCCCACTGTTGAAATAAACACCCAAACCATTACCTACATCAGTAACCGTATTTAAATTAACTTGCGTTCTTATCACGATGGTTTCATTAGGCTGAATATAACCACCCTGTACAATACGATTAAAAATATTAAAGCCAAAATATTGAGGACTTAATTGTAAAGTTGCTGGACCAGAAATCAAAGTAGGTTGGGTTAAAATTGAATAATTTCCCGAACCAAAAACAGGGTTTAAATCATCAATCAAAATAATATTGTCAATTGTTGAGTCACCCAAATTTTCAATGGTAAAATCAAAGGTAACGACAGTATTGGAGACATAAGCTTTTTTCGCAATTCCAATAGAAGGATTGACTGCAATAATTATATCAGTCGGGTCATCTTCACCAGCATCAGAAGGGTTATTGTTGCCATTTGGATCAGCATTTATACCGTCTGTAGATAAATCTGTCACCAAAATACCATTGGTATCTTGACCATTGACAACTACTTGATGGAAGTAATTTCCAAAACCATTGCCCTGGTCTGTTTCTAAATCAACAGTGAGGACCATTCGTATCTGTGCAACTGCACCACTGTTTAATGAGCTTCCAGCTGAAAGTATGTCAGCATCTAAAGATCCATCATAAGCACCATTTAATATCAATGTCCCTGGATCATCAATTAAAGTTGGCGATGATATAAGACTGTAGTTCCCTATACCAAAAGCATCATCCAGTAAGCTCAACAAGCTCAAATTAACGATGTTTTCTGCCCCTAAATTTTCTAAATACATATCGAAAGTGACTTGATTATTAACCACCGTGGCATCTAATGCAACACCAACCAGAGAACCTGTTAATATACTGAATGTCGTGAAATCATTCTCACCAGCTTCATCGGCATTGGCATTACCATTAGGATCAGGGTCAGTACCAAAATCTGATACATCACTGACCAACTCTCCACTGACAGCCAAACCATTAAATTGACTTTGCATACTGAAATTACCTAATCCCAGCCCCATATCTACCACTTGATTTACAAGCAATTCAAACTGCAGGTGAGCAGTTTCACCTACAAGCAAAGAACTAACAGTCGGATCAATTAAATACCTTTCTGTACTGCCATCATACGCTGGATTAATTGTTATTGTACCGGGATCGATTATCCAAAATGGAGGTTCATTGATGACATAATTACCAGCTCCTAGTACCACATCTAAAGATTGAAACAAATCCAAATTATTAACATCTACATTACCTAAATTTTCTAAATAAACATCGATGGTAACGGCATTGCCTGTAACATGTGCATCAGTTGCTACACCAATTGATCCTATTAAATTTGCATCAATGACAGTAACATCATTTTCATCAGGAATGCCATCTTCATTTGGGTCAGGATCACTGCCTTCATGGGAAAGGTCAGAAACATTTGCTGCTGTTGGGCTCAGACCTTCAGCGGTCACTTGATTTTGGTATATACCTAGACCAAATCCCTGATCCGTCTTGGTCATTATCATATGACCTATTTTAAAAGTGACTGACTCACCAGGGTCTAAAAAAGACCCCGCATTCAATAATGCGGTGTTGTTATTGCCATTGTATGCAGTATTAAAATTAAAGCCATTGGCACCAGCAACCAATTGTGGATCAAGCGTGTGGATATAATTGCCGGCACCATAGACCGCATTCAAATCATCAGAAATTGTTATATCTGTAATTCTTTGATTGCCATAATTAGTCACAGTAAAAAACAATTCAACCCAAGGGGTAGCGCCTGATGTAACAATAACCGACCTTTTCGCAACACCAAGAAGGTCTGATGGTGCGACATTAAATACAGTTGCATCATTTTCACCAAGCTGATTGGCTTGGCCATCACCATTAGTGTCAGGATCAGTTCCATCATCTGACCAATCCTGTGTCAACACACTTGAAGCCGAACTGGCACTAACAAAAATCTGGTTTTCATAGTTTCCTAAGCCAAAACCTTGGTCACTGATTGCAATCACATCAACAACAAAACTGAATTGTGCTGATTCACCAACCCCCAGTGAACCGCTGTCAATTAAACTGATATCAAAATTTCCATCAAATGAATTATTCAACTGCATTGTGCCAGGATTAACAACCCAAGAAGGTGTTGCACTGACATCATAATTACCCGCACCCAAGACCAAGTTCAAATCATCAGACAATTCAAAAGAACTTAAGGGCACATTACCTAAATTCTCTAAATAAATATGAAATTCCAAGGTATTGCCATTAACCATCACTTCTTTGGCTATCCCAATAACGGCTTCATCACCAATCACGATATCTGTCGGATCATTTTCCCCCACTTGATTGGCCAAGCCATTGTTATTTTCATCAACAACAAGACCTTCATCAGACCAATCTTCGGCCATTTGTCCAGAAGGCTCAAATATAACAGCCTTGGCTTGATTAACATAGACACCAAAACCCAAACCTTGATCACTGACAGTGGTGACATCAACAGTCAATTCAAAACCTGCTGTTTCTCCAACACCTAAATAACCACTGGCAATGAGCTCTTTATCTACTGAACCATTAAACCCTGCATTTAAAGTCAAAGTACCGGGATTATCAGTCAGTATGGGTGCTGAAATTATTGAGTAGTTAGCTGCTCCAAAAGCAGCATCCAAATCATCTGTCACACTGACATATGAAGCTTGGCGGTTACCTAAATTCTCGAGATTAAATAACAATGTAATCTCTGTTCCATTAATTTGAACTGCTTTGGCTAAGCCTACTTCAGGGTTGGCTAACAAATCAATGAGGGTCACATCAGAATCATCACTGGGGTTAGCATTATTGTTGCCATCAGGGTCTGTACCAGCATGTGATAAGTCACTGACAGGATTGAGGTTGATGGTGGCATTTGCTGTGACTTGATTAAAGTAAACCCCAAGGCCACTGCCGACATCACTTAACACGTTAATTTCAACGGTAAATGTAACCACCGCAACAGAGCCTGGCGGTAAAGTACCATTACTAACAACTTCAATGTTTCCCGAACCATTAAACCCAGGATTTATCACCAAGGGAGGACCTGATAACTGGCTAACAGAATTAATTAATGAATAATTACCAGCGCCAAATACAGCATCCAAATCATCATCGAAAGAAATTGACTCAGCATCATGAGTGTCATCAAAATTTTCTAAATAAAAATTAAAGGTGATGTTGCGACCCGATGTTTGCGCTTCTTTTGCGATACCAAGCTGAGCATCAGCCTGAAACACACAAAAAAGACAAAGCATGGTCAATACAAAGTTAAACTTGGACTGTAATTGATAAAATGAATTCATCGCTCCCCCTTTTAAAATAGTTCAGTTATCATTTAAGTTCATTTTATCACACAGCTAAGAAATAAATGAATGGATATCATGACTTTTCAGTCATAAGTGGATAATAAATCAAACAGGAGTGTAGTTAAGAATTAAAAAGGGTTCAATGAATAACCCTGTTGCTGCAACAATGCATGAGCCGTCATCGCTGACAATGCCATTTTTACATTCGGCAACAAGTCCGTTGTAGTCACCTCATAGTATGTAGCGCTTTGGCCACAAACCCTAAAACTGACACCTTTTTCAGACAATGCTTTGATTAACGGTGTGTTGTGATTTAAATCATGATTTTTTGTCTGGTAAAGCTCATTTGAAACCATATCAAATACCGCTTTACCATGCACCACGACGGCAATATCGATGCGTTCCAAAGACACACCTGAGGCTACATGCATATTGATAAACCTTGCCACACTGTCTAGTGAACGATTAACACCTCCTGGCTCTGCTGCTTTAGATACGTCAAATACAACTTTAAAACGTGCACCATCAGGAAGCGCTTCCATACCTTTAACTTCTGCAATTTTCCCATAATCTTTAATCACTTGTCCCGCATGAAATTGGTCTAACTGTGCCATTAAAGAAGTACTTAACAAAAGCAAAAAGACTGTCATTGATTTAATCAATTTAGTTTCCCCGAATTAAAAATCAGAATTATCAACAGAAGGTGGCGGCGGCGCCAATACTTCACGTGCACCGTTATGAGCTGGTGCAGAAACGACACCATTTGCCTCTAACTGCTCCACAATCGTTGCTGCACGATTGTAACCAACACGAAGCCTGCGTTGCACATATGATATAGATGCTTTGCGACTTTCCGTGACCACAAAAACAGCCTTATCATAAAGCTCATCAACATCAGAATCGGCCCTTTCTGGCAAACCAGTGTCACTGAGCATTTGGCCATCATCTGTCAATTGTACATTATCTAAAATGCCTTCTTGGTATTCCGCCTCATAGTGGCTGGTTAAATAATTTACTACAGAGTGAACCTCATGGTCATCAACAAACGCACCATGTACTCGATCAGGCTGTGCCCTTCCAGGAGGTAGGTACAACATATCACCATGACCTAGCAACTGTTCAGCACCACCTTGGTCTAATATGGTTCTCGAATCAATTCGTGAAGAAACCTGAAAAGCCATTCTGGTAGGGATATTGGCTTTAATGAGACCTGTTATCACATCAACAGAAGGACGTTGAGTTGCTAAGATTAAATGCACACCAGCTGCGCGCGCTTTTTGAGCCAAACGTGCAATCAATTCTTCAACCTTTTTACCAACTATCATCATCATGTCAGCAAATTCATCAATAATCACCACAATGTATGGAAACGGCTTTAATGCTTCTTGCACAGAACCAAATGGCGATGTAGCCTCATCCCACATGGGGTCCATAATGGGTTCACCCGCATCATTGGCTGCTTTTACTTTCTTGTTATACCCGGCTAGGTTTCTGACTCCTAAGGCAGCCATTAATTTATACCTACGTTCCATCTCAGCAACACACCAGCGCAATGCATTTGCGGCCTCTTTCATGTCAGTAACCACTGGTGCCAATAAATGCGGAATGCCTTCATATATAGACAACTCCAGCATTTTGGGATCGACCATAATCATTTTTACTTCTTCCGGACTGGCTTTGTACAATAAAGAAATAATCATGGAGTTGACAGCCACTGATTTACCAGAACCTGTAGTACCAGCAACCAATAAATGGGGCATTTTGGCGATGTCTGCTATGACTGGATTACCACCAATACTTTTACCCAAAGCCAAAGTCAATGGTGAGCGCGACTTATCAAACTTGACAGAACGCAATATTTCACTTAAACAAACAATTTCTCTGCTGGCATTTGGTATTTCAATACCTATATAGGGTTTTCCTGGAATGACATCTACAATACGCACACTGGTGATTGAAAGACCACGCGCCAAATCTTTAGCCAATCCCATGATTTTACTGGCCTTAATACCTGCAGAAGGATTGACTTCAAATCGAGTAATCACAGGTCCTGGGTATACCCCTACAACTTCAGCCTGGACTTTATAATCTGCTAACTTCAATTCCAGTTGCCTTGACAAAACCTCCAACTCTTCATTTGAATAGCCAAAGGTTTGGGCCTGAGGTGTATCTAACAATGACAGTGGCGGTAGCTTGCCTGCTGGCAATGAGTGAAACAAATTCATTTGTTTTTCTTTACTCGAGCGCTTGCTCTCTGAAACCTCAGGCTCAAACTTTTCAATAACTATTGGCTCACGATGTTCCTGAATTTCAGCATCTATCTTTCTGACAACCTCTCGTTCAGTACGTGCTTTTTTGCCTGCTCGCCAATCAACAAATTCTTCCCATTTAAGCGCAAGCCAAGCAATCAACCTTAATGTCAACTGCCCTACTTTATCTGCCAAACCCAACCACGAAAGGCCAGTAAACAACGTGATACCAGCCAGGAATGTGGCTGAAAGAATTAAAGTAGCGCCCACACCACCAAAACCAGACAAAACAGAACTACCGACCACATCTCCCACAATACCACCACCTGAAAATGGCAGTTCGCCAGTGTTTGCATGTAAGTGAGAAAGACCACAACCTGTTAGCAATGATGCCACAAATCCCAAAGATTTAATTACGCTGTCCAACCAACTGTCTTCAGACTCATTTTTTTCTTGATATAACCGCCAAGCAATGTATAACAAACCCAAGGGAATGAAATAAGCAAAATAACCCAAAAAATGGAGTAAGAAATCGGCAATATATGCACCAGTTAATCCGCCCAAGTTACTGATATTACTGACATCAGAGGTAGCAAATGATCCGGGGTCTTGTTGGTGATAGCTTAATAATGACAACAGAAAATAGGCGGCCACAGGAACCATGATAAACACCATACTTTCCCTGACTCTGTTTCTAACTTGTTTTGAAACCTGGCTCAAACAGTGCTCACTTTTTATGAAAATAATAAGGCATTAAGGATAAGCCTTAATGCCTAAATAATCAATCGTCAATCTATTAAAGCTGGGTGAACAACCTTACCATCTTGAACATTTATGCCTTTATGCAATGAAGGAACAGAAGCCCAATCTGCTAGTGATAACCTTTGTACATAAGGCAAAATAGCTGCAGATATGGCATGAGTCGATGTGCGAGGAACCGCACCTGGCATATTAGTTACTGAGAAATGAACCACGCCATGTTTTACAAATGTGGGTTCTGCCCAAGTCGTTGGACGGGTCGTAGCCACACAGCCTCCTTGGTCAACAGAAATATCTGCGATGACAGAACCCGCTTCCATACCTTTAACCATTTCTTCAGTGATGACATGTGGTGCCTTAGCACCAGTTACCAACACAGCACCAATTACCAAATCCGCATTTGAAATTTCTGCAGCAACCAATTCTTGGTAAGGGTATAAAGCGGTTACATTCGAACCCATAGACATCATTTGAGCCAATCGATCTTGACGTTTATCAAAAACAACTACATTGGCACCGCTGGCAGCTGCTAGCGCTGCAGAATTACCACCTGCTGCACCACCACCTAACACCACGACTTTACCACGTTCAGTTGATGGTAAACCACCCAACAAAATGCCCTTACCACCCATCGGATGATGCAAAGTGTGTGTACCAACTTGAGTAGCAATTTTACCAGCAATGATACTCATAGGAGCCAACAGTGGTAATGAACCATCAGCCTCTTCTACTGTTTCAAAAGCAACACCTGTTAAACCAATATCCAACAAGGATTGAGTTAATGCAGGCTCAGCAGCCAAATGCAAATAACAAAACAACAAATGGTCTTCACGTAAATACTTCAAATCACCTGCAATAGGTTCTTTGACTTTAACAATCATTTCAGCAGCGCCATATAAGCTTTCAGCATCAGGTTCAATATGAACCCCTGCTCTTACATAGTCATCATCTGAAAAACCACTCATCAATCCAGCACCAGATTGAATAAAGACATCATTGCCTGCTCTGACTAAATCTGCTGCTGCAGCCGGTACCAACGCCACTCGTCCTTCAAGTGTTTTGGTCTCTTTTGGAATACCAATTTTCATCTTTCTGCGTCCCCACAAAAGGTAAGTTTCAGATTAAATTTCTATTGCGGTAAATTTAATCCATGGTTGTGCGCAAGACCACCTTGCGCTCTGTACTCTATTAGGTAGCACATTTTATCTTAATCAGCACCATGAGAACAAACGATTTATACAAACAACCTTACAAGATTGCTCCATTTCACCTATTGTGTCAATTACTTGTTATGTCGCTTATATCATTGCTTAGGAGATAAATACATTGAACCAGTCCAAGAGATTCATACCTTCTATAAAACCAATCATCATGTCTTATTTAATCTAATTTACAAAGCAGTGGCTAAAGTATATGATTTGACTTTTAATTTTTGAGATAAATTGATGAAAAAAGTACACCACAAACTCATCATTGTAGGCTCTGGTCCTGCAGGTTACTCAGCTGCAGTTTATGCAGCAAGAGCCAATCTAAACCCAGTCATCATTACTGGCCTTGAACAAGGTGGACAGTTAATGACAACAACAGAAGTTGAAAACTGGCCTGGTGACCCTGGAGATTTACAAGGTCCGGAATTGATGGCACGTATGTTACAACACGCAGAAAAGTTTGATACACAGGTGGTTTTTGATTACATTAATTCTGTCGACTTAAAACAAAAACCGTTCACTTTAAATGGTGACCAAGCCACATATACCTGTGATGCGCTGATCATAGCAACGGGTGCCAGTGCGATGTATCTAGGTCTTGAATCAGAAGAAGCTTTTAAAGGTAAAGGTGTGTCTGCATGTGCAACTTGTGACGGCTTTTTCTACCGTGATCAGCCTGTGGCTGTTGTTGGGGGTGGAAATACAGCTGTAGAAGAAGCCTTGTATTTATCTAATATTGCTTCGAAAGTTTATTTGGTACATCGACGCGATGAATTACGTTCCGAAAAAATATTACAAGATCGCCTGCTAGAAAAAGCAAAAAATGGCAATGTTGAATTGGTTTGGGATCATGTTGTTGATGAGGTTGTAGGTGACAACGATGGGGTAAACGGCTTACAGGTAAAAAATGTCAAAGATGGCAGCATAAAAACATTGGCTGTACAAGGCGTTTTTATTGCCATTGGACACAAACCAAATACCCAGATATTCGAAGGTCAATTAGAAATGCAACATGGGTATATTACTGTTGAATCTGGACAATTGGGCAATGCCACACAAACATCAGTAGAAGGTGTTTTTGCTGCGGGTGATGTGATGGATCATATTTACCGTCAAGCCATCACATCTGCTGGAACCGGTTGTATGGCAGCTCTTGATGCAGAACGGTTTTTAGATGCTAAAGATAAGGCATAATTAAGACCACTTGTTTCAGCACCTTTTGAAAAATAAGGTGCTGAAACATATGCTGATGACCAGATGCAATACAAATGATTCTTCCCTGCCTTGGTGAACACAACACATTTCCTGATGTCGATTTGGCATTAAATGAACCAGATGGACTGCTGTGCTTTGGTGGTGACCTGAGCGTGAATCGGTTAATCCAAGCCTATCAAAAAGGTATTTTTCCATGGTATTCAGAAGGAGAACCTCTGTTATGGTGGAGCCCATCCAAAAGAATGGTGCTTAAACCCAAACAACTTCATCTGAGTAAAAGTTTTAAAAAAGCCTTAAAAAAGAACAAACCTGTTTTCTTTTTAAATCGTGATTTCAAGAAAGTCATTAGCCAATGTGCACAAATACCTAGAAAAGACAATGGGACTTGGATACACCCTGAAATGATTTCAGCCTACACTGCTTTGTTTGAAGCGGGATATGGTTTTAGCCTTGAAGTAGAAATTGATGGACAATTAGCAGGTGGTATCTATGGTGTCAAAGTAGCCAATATCATGTGTGGCGAGTCCATGTTTTCACTACAAAAAAATGGTTCCAAATATGCCATGTATGGACTTTGCCAGCACATGATTGAAACTGGCATTGATCTCTTGGATTGTCAGATTCATAACCCACACTTAGAAAAGATGGGCGCGAACCTCATTACTCGAAGTCAATTCCTTACGTACTTGAGTTGATATTAAGGCTTTAATCTTATTGGTATTGGTATTCCACAAGCATCCATATAATTATGTTGATAAACAAACCATGAGTCTGTTCGGTTTTTTCTGGATTTTAAAAATTGTTGAAATGAGTTTGAATTTGAATCCAAAATTTCAATATCAGGCATTTGATTCTTAGGCAAATCAGCAGCCACTTGTATTGATTGAATCAAATTACTTTCAGGCCCAGTTTCATTGCTGTCCAAACCACTCAATCTTTTCAAAGCTTGAATGTGCTCCATACCTTTGATGACACGTCCGAAAACAGTGGTGTTTCGATCTAAATAACGTTGAGCTGGGCCAATCACAATATACAATTCAGTCCCACCTGTGTTTATGTTATCAGCTCTTCCCATTGCCAATGCCCCATAACAATGTAACAACCAACTTTCTCCAGTTTGGAGGTCTTTTCCTACAGCAAAACTTTTAATAAAACCAGTTTCATCGGCATAACCATCTCTGTCATCGAAAAAAATGTACTCGCTTGATATGTCATTCTTTGAAGTAAATTCAGCTGAAACAGTATAAGCACCTTCTTGTAGTACAAGCTTGTTCGACTGATCTTCATTTGCGGGCCCGCCTTGAGCCACAAAACCATCGATTACACGGTAAAAAAATGTGTCATTAAACACACCTTGTCGAACCAAAGCTTTGGTGTTTTCCACATGCAATGGTGCCAATTCTGGTAACATTTCAATGACAACGACACCCTGAACCAATGTCAAATATAAGGTGTTTTCAATATCCAATGATCGCCATTCACTATTGAATGATTGAGCCAATACATTTCCTGGCGTTTGTTCAGATACAGTTTCAGTCTGGTATTTTAATTGATGCTGACAAGCACATAAAAACATAACCAAGAGTAAAAAGAGCGCAACTTTCATTCAATGTATCCTGTTTGACTTAATCAACAATATAACCCATATCAAACCTAAGAGGTATATCTTGTTATGCTTGGTATCTGAAACGAAGTACTTTTTTACCTTGTATGGTCAAATAATGAAAACGACTCGGCTTATAATTTAGGTATTTACTGTGCTTGCGATGCACACGTCTAAACAAAATTTCAATGGGGTTTTTATTATCACCATCTAACACAGTCGCATACAACTGGTATTTATAGCCGATGGCTGTATGAATTTGTTGTATATCAGGCTTCAAGTGTCGACCAAATTGCGCTTTAAATAATTGAGCTTTGGCCCTAAAAAACTTATCATGACCATGCTGTATTCCTACAGCCAAATGTGCCAATTCATGCCTGATGGTGGCTTCTAACAGCTGGTAAGCCGTACTACCAATAAAGGCTTGGTTTATATGTACGGTGCCATTTATGTCAGCCATCCCATATTTAGTCTTATGACTTGTAATTGTGATTTTTTTAGCTGCTATGTGCCAATGACTGTCACCATTAAGTAACTTCAATTCAGTAAGAATTTCCCTGTATTTAGCTTGAATAAAATCCCAATCAATCATCACAAAACCATTGTGTTTAGCACAAAAAATAAAACGGTTTGAAAATCAATGCTCTCAAACCGTTTTATATGCTGTTTACAGGTCAAAATAAACAACATCATGTGAGTAAGTCTTTATTTTTTACAATTTGTCAGACTCTGAAGATAAGTACTCAGCCACACCATCAGGCGAAGCATTCATACCTTTATCACCATCTTTCCAACCAGCTGGACAAACTTCACCATGTTTTTCATGGAAGATCAAAGCATCAACCATGCGTAACATTTCATCAACATTACGACCTAAAGGTAAGTCATTGATAACTTGATGGCGAACCACGTTATTGGCATCAATTAAAAATGAACCACGAAATGCAACTGCACCATCTGGTGTTTGCACATCGTATTTACGACATGCTTTGTGTGTTACATCTGCAAACATGGTATATTTGACTGGACCAATACCACCTTTGTTAATTGGTGTATTTCTCCAAGCGTTATGAGTAAATTGTGAATCAATAGATACCGCAACTACTTCAACACCACGTTTTGTAAATTCATCCATACGGTGATCAAATGCAATTAACTCAGAAGGACAAACAAATGTAAAATCCAGAGGATAGAAAAATACCACTTTGATTTTACCTTCAGTGGCTTCTTTAAAGTTATAATTGTCAACAATTTCACCTGTACCTAATACAGCTGCACCTTTTAAATTAGGTGCTTTTTTTCCAACTAATACGCCCATAAATTATCTCCTAATAAATATAATTAATGTTGTTATTTTAGTCGATTAGCAATCATCTTGCATTGCGAAATTCAGATTGATGTTTTCTATTTTTTCAATCATATAAGTAGGTATCAAGCATCACGTTTTTGAAACCAATTGCCTGACACTTGTTTTTGAACTTATGGATTTCATCTTCACTCGATCAGAAGCCCATTGCCGTAGATCATCTAACCAACAATATATACATGGCAACAAAACCAAACTGATAATGGTTGAAAAAGTTAATCCACCGATAATGGCTCTTGCCATTGGAAAATAGCTGAACCCATCACTACCACCAACAGCTGAAACACTGATACTTAACGGCAACAAACCCACTACAGTAGTTGATACTGTCATCAACACCGGCCTGATTCTATCCAAACCTCCTTGTATAACTGCGTCTAATCTATTCATTCCTTCTGATCTTAAATTATTGATGTGATCAATCAAGACAATGCCATTATTTACAACCACACCAACCAAAATCATGGCGCCAATTCCCGCCATAACATTGAATGTTGTTCCCGTAATGGCAAAAAAGAAAAAGATTCCTAAAATAGAAAACAAAATGGTGTTATAAACACAAATAGGAAACAATAAAGACTCAAACATGGCGGCCATCACCATAAAAATCACCAACAAGGCAATAACAAATGGCATTATTAAGTCAGATAAAGAAATGTTGACACCGTTACCTTCTAAATTAAATGTCCAAGAGTATCCACTGGCAAATTGGTAGCTATCCATCACTTCAGTAATGGCCTCTCTGATTTCTTTTACATTACTCTCATCTTCAACATCCAAATCAATTTGAACTGAGTTTGAACGATCCAACCTGAATAACCTTTGTGGCGAGCTTGTGGTCAAAATATCTGCCACATTTTCAAGAGTCACTGATGTACCGTATTTGTTTTTTATGGGTAAATTTTTTAATTGTTCTATTTCAAATTCACCTTTTTTATAAAATCGCATTTTAACTGGGATTTCGCCACTTTCAGCTATGTACTCCTTCAAATTCATGCCTCTCATGGCAATTGCCACAGATTGAGCAACTTCTGTTGGGTTTAAGCCCAAATTAAGTGCACGCTCCCTATTAACCACAACTTGCAGCTCTTCTTGGTTATTTTTTTGTTCAACTTGAACATTTGTCACCTTATCAACATTACGTAACATAAACATCACGTCATCAAGTATTTCATCCCTAATATAGCTTGCTGAATCACCTTGAAGATACACTTTTATGCCTTGTGAGCCTATGTTGCTGCGCCACTGAAATGATGGTGTACCAATGGTGATATCAGGTAAACCTTCGATGATTTCTTTCTTAATTTCAGCTACACTTTTATTGGCCTGTTCTTCGTCTATCAGAGTAATCATTGACATGGCCGCACCATTTTCATTGTAATAGGAATACACAGAATCTATTTCGAACTTTTCTTGATTGGCATAAAGATAGTTCTCAATTCGATCAACATCTAACTTCATTCTATCCAACGTATAATTACCATCTACATGGTAAGGTAACCAAAAACTTCTACTGACCGACTGACCTGTACCATCATCCTGTTTCATAACCAAATAAAACATCATACTGATTGCAACCAATAACAAAGCACTAAAAAACGTCAGCCAACGATGGTGTATAAAAAACACCAATATTTTTTGATAGTTTTTCATTAAAAACAAGCTAAAAAGAAAGAACAGTGAAACATACGAAAAAATAATAAAATTCTCTTCAGGCATTTTGAATGCCAATGAAACAAAGTAAAGCACACTGTATAAAGCAACAATCAATACAAATTTATACCTCAATCTTATTTGTAACCACTTATGTCGCCATTTATTTTCCAAATTACCGGTTTCTACTTGTTTCTTTTTAACGAATAAATTGATGGCCATTGGAACAACGGAAACAGATAGCATCAATGAAATGACCAATGAAGCAATTATTGCAACGGCCACATGTGTTAAGAAAATAGCCAATAAATTACTTTCACCAACAATAACAGGTAAGAACACACAAATCGTTGTTAAAGTACCTGCTATAACAGGCTTCATTACTAACTTAACACCTTTAATAAGGGCTTTTCTGGGGTTTTCTGGATCTAACTGCTGTTGAGTATAAACACTTTCAGTAATCACCACAGAATTATCAACCAGCATACCTACTGCCAACATCAAGCCCATCAACGACAAGTTGTTAAGAGTGATTCCAGTAAAGTACAACACCCCTAATGTAATAATGATTGAAATAGGAATGGACATGGATATGATGAGCGTCATAGGAAGATTTCTTAAAAACACAAACAACACCACCAATGAGAGTAAAGCACCTGTGATGCCAGCCAACACAACATCTCTTAAAGAATCTTTAACACTTTGTGCCTGATTTTCTAGAAATATGAGTTTGATACCACTCATTTGTGTGGTGTGACTTATTTCATTAATTGTTGCCAGTACTGCATCAGCGGTTTCCACTAAATTCGCTGTTGACTCTTTAAAAATTTCCAGACCAACTGAATATTTCCTGTTTAAATGACGTGCGTAATCTCTTTCACCATTAATTAGGCTGATGGTTGCAACATCTTTTAATCGCACATTTTTATCATTCAATAATAAATTACGGTATTCATCAACATCTGTGGCTTGTGATTTAGGCGTAATTCTGATTACCTCATGATCTGTAATGATATTGCCTGATCGGGTATTAAAGTTGATGTTGCTTAGCTTGCTTTGCAATTCATTGAACCCAATGCCATATCTTTTCATCCTTTCATTATCTAAATTTATACTGATTTCTAATGGCTCAATGCCTTCTAACTCAACGCGCGCTACACCAGGAACACGTTGTACTGGCTTAACCAAATATTGGTTTAACACATCATAGGCACCTTCTAAATCCCTGTCTCCAGTGATTCTTATTTGCATCATGGCTTCATTTCCAGGTTGCTCTTTCCTGATGAAAATTTGTCTAACATCTGATGGAAGGTCTTTTCTGATCAAGTCAATTTGTTCATTGACCAGCATGACCTTTTCATCAATGTCTACATCCAAATTAAATAACATAAATACATTGCTTGAATTCGTTGTGGAATTTGAATTCATCTGTACAACATCACCAATTGTTGCGAGTGCCTCCTCCATTGGGCGGGTAATCGACCTTTCAACTTCTTGTGGCGTACCAGCATCATAAGGCACCACAACAATTAAAAATGGTAATTTAATTTCTGGCCAACTTTCCAATGGCAATAGTTTTGATGATATCAAACCAAATGTAACCAACGACAGAAACAACATACTGATGGTAACTGGACGAGACAGGGAAAACGAAGCAAGCCTTGTAATACCAGTTACATCTGAATTAGGCACAGCTTCATTAGACGCTTTCATTATTTTCTCTGGACAACAGTGAAAACATCACAGGTATAACAAGTAATGTTAAAAACGTAGAGACCAACAAACCACCAATAACAGTTATGGCCATGGGCGCTCTGATTTCAGAGCCTGCTGTTGAAGTTCCCATGGTTATTGCCATTGGCAACAAGCCGAGAACTGTAGTCATTGTTGTCATGATGATAGGCCGTAAGCGTGATTTGCCTGCTTCAATGATGGCCTCTGTTAATGCCATTCCCTTGTCGATTGATTGTTTAATGATATCAATTAAAACAATGGCATTATTAACGACAATACCTGCCAACATAATTAATCCAATAAATACAACCACCGAAATAGAGGTATCCGTCAAATACAATGCCAAAATAGCGCCTATAAAAGCCAATGGGATAGAAAATAAAATAACAAACGGATGAATAAATGATTCAAATTGTGATGCTAAAATCATATAGACCAAAAATACAGCAAGCGACAAGGCAAAGACCATAGATTGGTTTGATGATTCTAAGTCTTCATTCTGTCCAGTTACCTTGGTTACTATTAATGGATGAATTTGTGCCTGCTCGACCAAGGAATTCACCATTGAAACAGCATCATTCAATGCAATATCAACAATATCTGCTGACACCACCACCGTTCTGTCTTGGTTTCTTCTTAAAATATAACCAGGACCTTCCGCAATTTTAACTTTGGCAACATCAATCAACCTTAAGGGCGCATCACTTTGAGGGTTGATGATTAAGTTTTTAATGTCTTCAATGGAATCTCTTTGACTTTCTAAAGTCCTGACTCTTAAATCCATTTTTTGATCTTGCCAATGAACTGTTGTTTCCACTTTACCCAAAACTTTGTCAATAACAGAATTTGCCACCTCAGATACATTAAGACCTAATGAGGATATTTTTTCTTGATCAAAATACAATTGAACTTCTGGATTTCCAACCTCAACACCATCATCTACATTAATTAATTGATTACTGGTCATTAATAATTTAGCCAGTTGTTTGGCGTTTTGTTTTAATAAATTTAAATCATTACCAATTAATTCAATTTCTATGGGTTTTGCCAAATCAAAAAACTGACCTGTTTTTAACTCACTTTGCAATCCTGGTGTTTGATTAATAATTTCTAAAACTTGTTTTTGAACCTGAAGTTTATTTGTGCCTTTTTTAACTTTTACTGTAATTTGTCCCGAATTTTCACCACCCGCTAATGAAGAAGTATCTAATAAATTACCTTCTCCACTGTAGCCATAAAACAACTCCACTGAATCAATATTTTTAATTTCTTTGCTGAGTTTAATAAAGAAAGCATCTGTACCTTCTAAGGTTTCACCTTCTGGTAATTTGAAACTTACTTTAATGGTATCAGCATCTAAATCTGGTATCAGCTCAACACCAATTTTTGGAAGTAAACTGAGACTAAAACCAAATGACAAGGCAGCAAAGAATAGTACCAACAGACGGTTATTCAATGCCCAGGGTAATAGACGAGCATATAAATTACTCAATGCATCAAATAAGTAATTTACCATCGTCGCCGGTATCAATAAAATATACCGCAAGAAAGCTGAAATAACTTTAAAAGGAAATGTTATTATCAAAATAATATAATCTAATAAATTATTGAAGACTAACTTTCTTGCACTTCTTATTTTTCCACCAAATTTTGTTTTAACCTGATATTCAATCTCACCACTTTCTGATAAGTGACTATTTTTCCTGAACTTTAAACTTGAAAGCATGGGAATTAGCAATAAAGCAAACACCAACGATACCATTAAAGTGAATGTAACTGTTAAGGCTTGGTCCTTAAACAATTGTCCTGCTATGCCTTCAACAAATACCAATGGTAAAAAAACAGCAACTGTAGTTAAAGTTGAAGCTGTAATTGCACCACCAACTTCTGATGCCCCTTCTCTTACTGCATCCAGCCCATTGTTATTGTGTTTTAACTTTGATGATATATTTTCTAAAACAACAATTCCATTATCAACCAACAAACCCACAGCAAGTGCCACACCACCTAATGACATGATGTTAAAGCTAACACCTGCTCTATACATAAAGAAAAATCCAGATATCACTGAAACTGGAATCAGTACTGCAATTATTGCGGTTGCTAATGAATCTTTCAAAAACAAATAGATAATTAAGACAGCAAGCAAACCACCAAGCATTGCAGCACTGATTACATTATCTATGGCATCTTTAATAAACAAAGATTGATCATCAATAACCACTAATTGAGCATTATCTGGAAGTTGCTTCTCAATTTGTTTCAGTTCATTTCTTACAGTTTCGGCCACTTCAACAGTATTACTGTCACCTTCTTTGTATATTGCAATTTCAATGGCCTCATTACCATTGATGCGATTGATTGAAGTTCTGTCTTTGTGACCTAATGATACTGATGCAACATCATTAATTTTAATGACTCTGTCGTTTAATTTAGAAATAATTAAATTCTTGATGGCATCAATATTTTCAAATTGATTAACAGTCCTAACCAAAAACATTTTACTTCCTTGTTTAATTGAACCACCGGATAAATTAATGTTTTCCTGCTTCAAACGGATAGATATGTCATCAATATTTAAGCCCAATTGTGCCAATTTAAGCTGGTCAGGAAGAATTTCAATTTCTTTTTCATAACCTCCACTGATTTTCACAGCCGCAACACCTTTAATAGGATCAAGTTTCTTTTTTAAATTATTATCTGCAAATGTCCTTAGTCGTTTAAGTTCTGCTTCATTATTAACACCATCGACATAAAATGATAATTGCATAATAGGATCGGTTGATGGGTTGAATCTTAACAGTATGGGGGATTCAACATCTAAAGGTAATTGTACGGCATCCATACGGTCTCTCACATCATAAGCCGCAGTTTTCATATCTGCATCCCAATTAAACTGTAGCTTGACATCAGAACGCCCTGTTGTAGATGTAGAATATATTTTATTTAATCCTTTAACAACTCCAACACTTTCTTCTAATGGTTTAGTAATAAGCAACTCAATTTCTTCAGGTCCGGTATTTTCATATTCAGTTCGAATTGTTAATGTTGGATACTCAAGGGATGGTAATAAAGTAACAGGCATATTACTCATGGCTATGAAGCCAAACAAAACCAATCCAAGCGCCATCATGCTGACAGTTACACGACGTTGTGTAGCAAATAAAGTGAGAGATTTAATCATGGGTTAATACTGTAATTTACAACATTAATTTCAGATTCTGTTGATAAGTTATTTTTCCCGGTAGTAACAACCTCCTGATCTGCTTTTAAACCAGAAATGATTTCAAATGAATCAGGCATTTCATACCCTACTTTCACCTCTTGTTTTAATACTTTATTGGTATCCTTAACTAAGAATACGTACGTTAATTCATCCTCTCTTAAAATGGCATCTTTATCTACCAAGACAACGTCAGTTCTTTTATCAAATATCACATTGGCTTTTGCAAACAATCCTGGTCGTAATTTATTGTCGTTATTTGAAACAGTTACAGTTACATTGAAAGTGCCAGAATTTGAATCAATGACAGGACTAACTCGTTCAATTTCACCATAAACACTTTCATCAATCGCATCAAAATCAAACTGAACAGGGAGTCCTTTCTTCATGATACTCCAACGGTGTTCAGGAACGTCTATTTTTGCTTGTAATGAATTAAAATCTATGACTTCAAATACAGCTGTAGAATTTTGAACTAAATTTCCAATTTTAACCAACCTCTTAGTAACCATGCCATCAAATGGTGCTTTGACTTGAGTAAATGACAAATTCATTTTTGCTTGATCTAACGACGATTTTAAAACTTTAGTTTCGTATTTTAAATTATCTATTTGTTCTTGATTAGTCAGCCCTTTTTCAATTAACTTAAGCGCTCTTTCATAATTATTTAAACTTTTAGCATAATTAGCTTCAGCACTTTTCAAAGACAATTCTTGTTCATCAGATTCCAATATTAACAACACATCATCCTTTTTTACCGCATCACCTTCCTCAACAAGGATATCCAGAATAATTCCTGATGACTTTGTTGTCACTATAGCAGCTCTATCTGCTTCTAATATAGCCGTTGATTTAAATGTTGCTTGAGCATTTCCTATATAGGATTTACTAGACTCTACATTGATAAGAATAGTTTCATCTTTAGACTTGTTCCTGTCTTTAGAATTGTCATTGTTTTTCATACACGAAATCAAAGTCAAAGAAATAAATATAATCAATAATTGTTTCATAGAATTCATTATTTAAATAAGGTTTATATTCTACTTATACTCATGTTAATTACATGTGCATGTAGTCACTGCAAAAAAAAAGGCCCAATAAATTGGACCTTTTAAATTCTATAATTATTAGATTATGGCGTACATGCTGCAGGAAGAGGAGAAGTGCCTAAACACCTGTCAACACCATTGAATTCGACAGTTGCGACAGGACTGCCTTCACCGGTCGTAAATTCACATTTACCAGTAAAAAATTCATTAATACCATCTAATCCTGAAAGAATGGTAGATGTAGTAACTCCATTTTCATCAGTAGATCCAGGTTGTTCTTGAACAGATAGAACACCACCTGTTGAAGTACAGCTAGCAAACAGAGGTACATTGGGTATACCTTCACCGTTACCACCAAATAAGAATAAATCAATTACTTTAACTCCACTAAAATTATGGAATGCTGGTGTAGCAGATAAATATATAGAACCTGGGTCACCAATTCTGATACAGACCTCATTGGAGTTATCATCATTTAAACAAGAAATAGATCCTACTGCAAAAATATACCCAGTTGAATCATCAGTACTGATTACACCGCTTGGATTAGCTATTCCAGTTGCGCAACCATTGCTACCTGTTCTATTAGCCATTATTCCGGAACCAGGTATATCATCAATTGAACCAGTTCCAGCACCACCTAAATAAGCCCACTGAACATCAGCACCTTGTATTGGATGTGAAGCTGCATCATAGACACACACAGTTACTGGCGTTTCTCTGTTAGCTGGAATAACTGAAGGTGAAACTGAAATAGTTGGAGTTAATTCGGTACCAGAAACAGATGAGGCACCGGCATATAACATCATTTCAACATCTGTTACAGATCGAGTGACACCATTAACTGTTGCACCTTGACCTTTTGCATATATACCAGATATTTTGCCTAATTTAGAAACTGGATAATTGATTTGTGTTGAAGCGACACCATTTTCATCAATTATCGCAGTGGCATTGATATTTCCATCCACAGCTCGACCAATGATATATGGAAAGATGCCTAAATCATTATTAACAGTACCTGTAAGGTCATTTTTGTTGAATTTTTCAGAAATCCTTAATGATGTTTCACTTAAAACAGTTTGTACTGTCACTGAACTTTCAAGATCCTCATTGCCTAATAACTCTTCACCAAAGACAAGTAAAGTATCACTAGGCTGTACACCACCTGCAGCAGTTTGAAATGCACCAGTTACTGAAGTAAATAAAGTACCACCTTCTTGTGGATCACCATCTAACCCTGAAATAACGAATGTACCAGGACCATCCTCAGGGAATCCCACAACTGGACTGTCAATTAAACCAAATTGTACAGTTTGAGGTAATGCTGGATTACCACCTTTGTCAGTTGCAATGGCGCTTACAGTCATAGAATAACTACCATCTAAATTTCCAACACCATCTTGAGTGGAAACGGCATCATCAACGTAATTAATAAACAAACTGTTTAGGTTTGGAGTTGTAATATCTAAACCAAAAAGTACACCATCACTAATCACAAAGTTATTTTGAACAGTAATTGGGTCTTGTAAGCCGTTATCGACATTATTATCAGCCCTATCAGTAGTAGCAGTCATAATAACTGTATTTGGTGAGTTACCACTTAAGAGTTGGAAAGAAGCAACACCATTACTTGTAGCAACATTAATTGATTGACCTTGTACATTTAAACCTTGAGCATTCACTGCTGAAAGTTTCTCTCCACTGTTATTAGAATCAGTAGTGATATCAACCATAACATTATTAAATCCATTAGGATCTGGTACAGAAACATCAGGTGATGAAGTTACAAAAGCTTGAACAACCTGAGATTGTGATCCACCTGAACCATTGACATAGTTTGTACCAGAACCAGTTAATGTAATTGAACTAGGCAAAGGGGCACTGCCAGCAGTAACTGTAATGTCGTATTGTGCACTGATGGTATCACCGGTAAATTGGTCTAACGCATTAACAGTAATGGTTGCAACACCAGGATCTCTTGACCAAATAAAGATTTTGCCTTTACCTGCTACCATATTAACAGGAGCTGATCCCAGGGTAACAAATATCTCGTTAATGTCCTCAGTTTCCGGATCATCCAAAGTAGAAAATGCAGCCACAGATAAAGGATTTATCGAAACACCAACTGTTGATTCGGAACTCCCATCAGTACTTGAAGGGTTAACAAAATTACCAAAAGGATCTCTGAAACTAATCTCAACTTCAGTGTTATAAACAGTTCTGAAAGCTTCCTCAGGACTTAGGTTAAATACATTGGCTGGTAATGTTTGAGATACTGCAGAAAGTGACAATCGTTCAAATTGACTTGGACCTTGTGTCACCGTGTATGAAAAATTAGCACTCGAAGTTCTACCTGTTTGGGGGTCAACAGCAGAAGCTGTTAATGTAACATTTCCTGGACTAATTCCATGAATAAAAAATGTACCGTTGCCGCCACTCGCTTCATTTCCTATTGAACCAAATAATGTAGTAAATTCATTTATATTGGTGGTTTCTGGGTCATCTAAAGTTGATATAGCTGCAACTTGTACATCAGAAGTAGAAAGTTGAATATTTGTACCATCTGGAACACTTGTGCCATTATCAAAAGTCACCTTAACATTCAATTGTGACATAAATGGTGAATCCAACACTATTGGATAATCATTTGTATTTGCAGGTATTGAATTTTTTGTTGGGCTGAATGTAAATTTCAAATTAGAAACTGATGGACCAGGAGAAGCTCCACCACTGTCACTGCTGCCACCACAAGCTGACAACAGTGCAGCCACTAGAGTCAATCCAATGATTTTTTTTGTGTATTTTAACATATTAAACCTATAGTAAAAATTATAAACTTTCTTTAATAATTGTTGGCGTTACGAATATCAACAACTCTGCCTTGTTATCTTGTACTGCTTTGTTTCTAAACAAATTACCTAAACCTGGTAAATCACCCAAAAAGGGAACTTTTGAACGTGTTGTTCTTCTTGTTTGCTCATAAATACCACCCAGTACAACAGTTTGTCCATTGTTTACTAAAACCCTGGTTTGAACTGATCTGGTATCGATAGATGGAACACTACCTCCAAGTGCAGTTGAAACCTCTTCCCCAATAGCGTCTTGATCAACTTTTAATGTTAAATCAATTCTTTCATCAGGAGTGATCAAAGGCACAACATTTAATGACAAAACCGCATCTTTAAACGATATTGATGTGGCACCGCTTGAAGTTGCTTGTTCATACGGTATTTGAACACCTTGTTTGATAATAGCTTGAGTTTGATTTGCAGTTATGACTCTGGGAGATGAAATCACTTCGCCACGGTCTTCAGTTTCTAAAGCACTTAACTCTAAATCCAGTAGAAAATCGGCTGCTAAAATACTGGCAGCCCATCTACCCGCAGTTGACGTAGCAGTTGGAAGATTTACATTAAGCCTTTCACCTAATGGAGCACCTGGAATATTTTCAGACAGTTCAGTATCTGGTGTTAAAGTTGGTAACCCAGACCCGGAAGCAGAAGTATATCGATTATTTAATGCAGCATTATTTAATCTGTCAACAGCAGAAGCACTTCCACCTGTAGAAATAATATTACCATATTTATCTTCATGAGAACCGGTTACACCAAATCTAACACCCAATTCATCGCCAAATTTTTCAGAGGCAACAACTATCCTAGACTCAATTTGAACTTGTTGAACAGATCGATCAAGCGTATTAACCATTTCTTGGATAACTTTTAATCTGTCAGGAACATCATTAACTAATAAAGTATTGGTTCTTTCATCAAAAGCTACAGACCCTCTGTCAGATAATAATGAATTTCCTCCACTAGCACCAGAATCATCACTACCACTAATGAGCATGGCGAGTTCTTCAGCTTTAGCATAATTCACCTGAATAAATATGTTATCAAGTGGTTCCAATTCTTCTTTCTTGCTTAACGCTTCTAATTTTTCTTGTTCTCGTTGGGCAATTTCAGAAGCAGGAGCAACCCAAATAACATCACCACTTCTTCTTTGATCGAGCTGCTTACTTTGTAAAACAATGTCTAATGCTTGATCCCAAGGTACATTATTCAACCTTAAAGTTACATTACCTTCAACATTATCTGCTACTACGATATTTAGTTGTGATGCATCGGCAATTAATTGAATAACAGATCGAACTGGAATGTCCTGAAAATTAAAAGAAACCAAATTTCCTACATATACTGGGTCATCATTTATTAACTTAGAAGCAATTTCATCAGCAACAGATTTTTCCTTAATTTCAACAGTATATTGATTACCAGTTTGATAAGCCAATTTATCAAAAGCACCACTGGCTTCAATTTCAATTTTTACATCATTACCTACTTGCCTAGTATCAACATAAGATACAGGTGTAGCAAAATCAATAACATCTAGTTTACGATCCATCGACTCAGTAATACGACTGCCATTTATCTCAATGACAACTTTACCATTGATTTCAGATAAGTTAATTGCAGCGTGGTTATTATCCATTACGACATTGATTAGCGCTTGACCTTCTTGGCCACGACGAAAATCAACTAATTCAATCAATGTATCTTTTACTGCTGAACTGGCATTTCTTTCGAATTGTTTATTTGTCAATGTCAAAATCAGAGTATTACCATCTACTGATAAAGTTTGATTAAACTCATTGGATAAATCTATAACCACTCTGGTTTTATTATTCGCCGATACCACTCGCATTCCCTTAACACCAGCAATACCAATATTAACATTTCTTTGCGAAGATTTATTTGCGGTATTTGAGAAATCTAGCGCAAGCCTTGGCGGTAAGTTTGTAGAAAATACTTCAGGCATAACAGGAGCAGAATCAAATTGAAAATTAAATACTACAGTTCCGTTTTCACCTTTGTTAAATTCGACATCATTAATTACATTTTGAGCTTTGACTTGGCTAATAGAAAGTACCAGAAACAGCACCAAATATACAAGTTTATTCATTTTGCCTTCCGAGTTTAAAATTTGCATTTTCATAAAATTACTCTCATTTATTCTTCTTTTAAAGCCATAGATGCTTCACGCTCACGCCATGCACCCAAACCATCATTCAACCATTCTAATAATTGAACTTCATACTCATTAATAGAAATAACTTTTCCATGGTTGTGTCCCAAATAATGGCCAACAGAAACACGATGAATAGTCCCTTCAGGGTCAGTGACTAAAGCCCAATAATTGTCTTCTTGTTGATACGTACCAACCATTATTAAACTGTCCAATGGAAAAGACTCTAAAAATTCTTTTCTTCTTGTCAAATCTGGACCTCTTCCATCTTCAGAAACGATTGCTGCTTCATTCTCATCCTGTGCATCTGCCACTTCCAAATCATTTGAAAATGGATCACGCATTGCCGAAGCATTGTACTCAAAAACCTCATGTGGTTTTAATTGTGGCAATGGATCGATTGGTGGTACTGGAATGGATTTTTGTCTTTCCATGAAAGCATTCAAATCATCCAAGTTATTGTTACAAGAAACTAATAATATGCACAAAAATAATAAAGCTATTAATCTCATCATTTAGCTCCTTTAACTTTTGAATTTTCTACTGATTCCATTTCATCTTCATCAAGATATCGATAAGTCTTAGCAGTTCCTTCTAGTATTAATTTACCGCCCAACAATGAATCTCCAACAGGTTTGAGTGAAATGTCATGCATGGTTAATATAACAACCCTCGGCAGTGATGCCACCCCACTGACGAAAGCACCAAAGTCATGGTAATTGCCTTTCATCTTTAAACTAATGGGTTTTTCTGCATAAAAATCTTTTAAGGATTCAGCACCTGGCTCAAACAATTCATTCTCGATACCACTTGCCAAAGCAGTTTGAGAGACATCAACTATCAAATCAGACATTTCATTTTTACTTGGCAATTGTCTCAACATAGATTGAAGAATAATTTCCATTTCTTCAAGTTGTTCTTTGTAGTCATCGAGTTGCGCAGCTTTTAAATGTTTTGTTGCATATGAATCTTTTAATGTCACTTCTTTTTTTTGCAATGAATCCAACTGAACAGTCATCTCCTTAATAAGCAACATATAACCAATAATCAAAATAACAATTAAAAGTGACACTGAAGCACCAATTTTAATAGCTGTAGGCCAACCACCTGGATTACTGGTATCTAAACTTTGTAAATCATCTATGATACTCATGAGACTTCCTCACCTGTATTATCAACATCATCTTTTTTATTCGGATTAACCAATTTAACACTTAACTTAAATTTTTGTTCATGTGAAACCAGTGTATTATCAGCCTTGATATACACCAATTCAACATTTGAAAACCAGCTTGATTGATCCAATCTTCTCATGTAGTCCGAAACCCTAGAATGGGATTGTGAATAACCCTCCATTGACAGCGAACTACCTTGTTGTGTGATTTTTTCAAGAAACACGCCATTGGGAATGGTTTTAACCAATTCATCAAACAAATGAACCATTTGTGTTCGATTAGCTTGTAACTCTTCAATGACTTGTTGACGGGCTATTAAGTTGGCTTTCTGCTTTTCTAATTTTTTAATTTCAGTGATTTTTGCATCAAGTCTTGCAATTTCAGCACTTAGATAACTGTTTCTTTTATTCTGATAGTTAATACTCTGATCATAATAATAATAAGACAACCCAAAGATTAATAATGCAATGAACGCAGAAATCCCCAGCAACACATAAAATTCGTTGGTTAATTGTTGGCGCCTTTCTTCACGCCACGGTAGTAAATTAATATTTGCCATAATCAGTCAAAATTCCTCAACGCCAAGCCAACAACAGACATCATTGCTGGCGAATCTGCCTCCAAAGCTTCTTTACTCACTTTAGAAGACATTTTAAAATTACTTACCGGGTTTATTACTTCCGTAGGCACGCCTACTTGATCCTCGACTAATACATCAATTTCAGGTATCGAAGCACAGCCACCACCCAAGAGAATCCTGTCAACATTACCAAACTCAGTGGCCGAAAAGAAAAACTGTAATGCCCGGCTCACTTGCTGAACCAAAGTATCTTTAAATGACTGCAACACTTCAGACTCATAACTTTCAGGTAATCCGCCTTGCCGCTTAGCTAAACCAGCTTCTTCATATGACAAGCCATACCTTTGCATGATTTCTTCTGTCAATTGACGACCGCCAAAAGCCTGTTCCCTGCTATATATGCCAGTATTTTTATGCATTGCATGCATCGTCGTTGTATTGGCGCCAATATCAAATAGTGCAACCACTTCATTGTCATCAATACCGTAATCGTCTTTAACCATATTAAAGCACCTTTCAATTGCAAAGGCTTCAACATCAACAACTTTCAAATCCAAGCCTGCGCCTTCAAATGCTTCAATAAATACATCAACATTTTCTGATCGAGAGCTTGCAATCAAAACGTTACTGACATCTTTATTGCCTTCTACAGGACCCAACACACAAAAGTCCAAGCTGACCTCATCTATTGGATACGGGATATACTGAGTTGCATCAATTTCCAACTGAACCTCTAACTCTTCTTCAGTTAGTTCACTTGGCATTTGTATTATTTTTGTAATCACTGCAGAACCTGAGACAGCAGTTGCCACTGTCTTTAATTTTATTCCAGCTTTATTGAATGCTTTACTGATGGCTGCGGATACAAGGTCTACTTCAGCAATACTGTTATCAACCACAGCATTTATTGCCAATGGTTCAACCGCATACCTTTCAACTTTTATATTATCAATACTTCCAGACAGCTGTAATATTTTAACTGCCGAAGAACTGACATCCACACCGACTAATTGAATTTTTTTCCGACCTAACAATTGCAAAATATTCTCTCTCTTAAGTACGTTTAAACTTTAAACAAATCGTGTGACCATTTGACCCACAATCCTTGGTCAATACTGTGTCACTAATCACATTTTCCATATATACTTTACTTTTTTTAAGAAGCCATTGCAAGAATAACCTTTAAAGTATTGAATAATCAAGACATATTTACAAATTATTTCAATATTTAATGATGTTAAATACCTTAATAATAGATATATTTACATATATTACAGCCGATATTACGAATAAATAGACGAATATAACAAGGAAGGCAAATGACACAGTTAATTTGATGGTGGGCCTGGTAGGACTCGAACCTACGACCAATGGATTATGAGTCCACTGCTCTAACCAACTGAGCTACAGGCCCTCAAACAAGGGATGTGGATTATAACTGAAGCATAAATTGTATGCATCAAAAAAATTTCAAAAAGCAAAATTAGCTTTATTTATTTTTAGGTATGACTGAATAAGCTGAGTTGAGTTATTTTTAAAGCTTAATAAATCCCTGTTATTAACTATTACATCATCAGCCATGGACAACCTTTCATTTCTAGATGGTTGAGATTGGATAATTTTCAATGCCAATGTTTCTGATACATTGTCACGTTTCATGATACGTTCAACCTGTGTTCTTTTATCCACATCTACAACCAACACTCGATTAACATCAAATGAATAATTGATTTGCTCATTTAAAAGAGGGACTACCAGCACAACCACACCCTGCTTGACCAAACTAAGTTGCTTCGACATGAGACCTAAAATCAATGGATGCAAAATACCATTTAACCAATTTAATTTATCTGCATCATTGAACACCATTTGCTTTAACGCCAATCTATTTAAGGAGCCATCATCAGCCAAAATCCGTTCGCCAAATTGTTCAATCAATAGAAACAATCCTTTTGATCCCTTTTCTACAACAACCCTACTCAAAACATCAGCATCTATAACTTCAAAACCATAATCCATCATTAAATCGGATATATACGTCTTTCCAGAAGCCACACCACCTGTTAAACAAATCACAAGCTTTTTCATCAGATACTTAAAACAACCATGTTTTTAATATATCACCATATAAATAAATGACAAAAATTCCAATTGATAAATAAGGCCCAAAAGGTATCTTTTTTTGACTTTTACCCGCTGCCATTTGCATCACGGCAAAAACCAACCCTGATACTGATGACACCAATAAAACCAATATCAATGGTTCTGCGCCCAACCACGCGCCACCAGCAGCTAATAGTTTAAAATCACCATAACCCATACCTTCTTTTTTTGTTATAAACTTAAATATATGAAACACTGCCCACAGAACCAGATACCCAATCAAAGCACCAGAAATTGCCTCACTTGGGTTGATTGAAAAGTCAAACAAACTAAAAAACAAACCCAACCAAAGCAAAGACAAACTCAGCTGATCAGGTATTAAATACGTATCATAATCAACCATTGTTATAACAACAAGCATCCACAACATCATACAAACTGCCAAAAATTGTATACTTGGACCAAATTTAACAGCCAATAACAAAGTCAACAATGCAGTCAAAACTTCTATTAATGGATACCTGAAAGAAATAGCACTCTGGCAAAAAGCACACTTTCCTCGCAAAAATAAATAACTTAAAACTGGTATGTTGTGCCAAGCTTTTAATTGAGTCTTGCATTGAGGACAATAGGATCTAGAAAACGCAATACCTTTAGGCGATTCTTCGCTAAACTCACTTTCGTTATATTCAGCAAAATCCTTTTTCCAGTTGTACTCAAGAACAGGTGGCATTCTTAAAATAACCACATTTAAAAAGCTTCCTACAACCAGTCCAAAAACGAAAGCAACAAACCAAAACAACAAAGACTGCTGCTCTAAAAGCATCAATATTTCCATCACTAAAACACAGACGCCATTTTGAATATAGGTAGGTACATGGCAACAACCATCACACCAACCAAGCCACCAACCAACACCATAACTATCGGCTCAAGCAAACTACTCAAAGCATCAACTGCATTTGACACTTCTTGTTCATAATAGTCAGCAACCTTGCCTAACATGGCATCCAGATTACCTGACTCTTCTCCAATTGAGGCCATCTGTATAACCATATGTGGGAATATACCAGTTTGACTCATTGCCAGTTGCAACTGATGCCCTGTACTGACGTCATCTTTTACTTTTTGCACAGCATCTCTGAAAACAACATTACCCACTGCTCCTGAAACGGTATCTAAACCTTCAACCAAAGGCACACCTGCCGCAAATGTTGTAGACAACGTTCGTGCAAACCGAGCAATTGCAGCATTAAACAAAATACCACCTACAATGGGAATTTTAAGCGACAAACGATCCAATGCGTGGGCAAACTTCAACGACCTTTTTTTCAGGAAAATAAAGCCCCAAACCAAACCAGCCAGAACAGCAATAACCATCCACCAATATTTCTGCATTGAGTTCGACGCATTAACCACCATTAATGTTAAGCCAGGCAAATCAGCTCCAAAACTGGTAAACATATTTTGAAATTCAGGCACAACTTTGACCAACAACAATATGGTCACACTAATTGCCACAAACAAAACTGCTGCTGGATAAAACATGGCTTTTTTAATCTTGCCTTTGATCTCTTCCGTTCTTTCCTTGTAAGTTGCGATGGTATCAAGGAGCTCATCTAAAACACCCGCTTTTTCACCTGCATTTACCAGATTACAATACAATTCATCGAAATAGACCGGATGCTTTCCAAGTGATTCAGCCAATGACGATCCAGACTGAATTTCTGTTTTTACATTGTTCAGCAACTTAGCCATATTTGGGTTTGACTGACCACCTTCAATGATTTCAAACGCTTGTACCATTGGCACACCAGACTCCATCATGGTAGCTAACTGTCTACTGAACAAAGAAATATCCTGAGCTTTAATTTTTTTACCGGATGAAAATATGGACTTTGATTTCTTTTTAATGTTTTTAACCTGAATACCTTGTCTACGAAGTTCATTCTTAGCAAGTAGGACAGACTTGGCTTGTAGCTCACCTTTTAACTTTTTACCGATTTTATCTACACCAACCCAATTAAAAGCCTGTAACTCATCTATTCTTTTTTTAACTTTAGCCATAATAATTAATCCACTGTGACACGATTGGCTTCTACCAAACCTGTAATACCATTTTTAACTTTTAATAATGCTGATTTTCTGAGATTAGAAATACCATCTTTTTCAGCCTGCTCTGCAATTTCCATTGAATTGCCACCTTCTAAAATAATTCGTTTTACGTTGCTAGTAAGCGGCATCACTTCATATATACCAACACGACCTTTATAACCTTCATTACATTTACTACATCCTACAGGGTCGAAAATATTAGCTTCTTCCAAATCCTCTTCAGTAAAACCTGCTTTAAGCAATACTTCTTTAGGGAGCTCAGTAGGCTTTTTACAATCACACAATCGTCGAGCCAACCTTTGAGCAATTATTAAAGACACTGCTGAAACGATATTAAAAGGTGCGATTCCCATGTTTATCATTCGACTAATTGTTTCAGGTGCATTATTTGTATGCAATGTTGACAACACCATATGTCCGGTTTGTGCCGCCTTAATGGCTATTTCCGCAGTTTCTAAATCCCTGATCTCGCCCACCATTATTACGTCAGGGTCTTGACGCAAAAAAGACCTTAATGCCGCGGAAAAGGTCATACCTTGCTTAGAATTTTGTTGAACTTGATTAATTCCATTCACCCTGATTTCCACAGGATCCTCTACTGTTGAAATATTTCTACCCTCAGTATTCAGTATATTCAACGCGGTATAAAGAGACACTGTTTTACCCGAACCTGTTGGCCCCGTTACCAGCACCATACCGTAGGGTTTAACAATGGCATCCATAAACAGCTGTTTTTGATCATCTTCATAGCCAAGTTTATCAATCCCCATCTTGGCTGCCGATGCATCCAGTATCCGCATCACAATTTTTTCACCAAACAACGTCGGACAGGTAGACAAACGAAAATCTATAGAGTTATTTTTCGATAAATTTAATTTCACACGACCATCTTGTGGCACACGTTTTTCAGCAATATCCAACTTTGACATGACTTTTAAACGAGAGGCGATTTTATTGGTCATATTCTTAGGCGGCTTGACAACTGTTTTTAACATGCCATCAATCCTGTACCTAACCCGATATGATTTTTCATATGGCTCAAAATGTATATCAGAAGCACCCTTTTTAATGGCATCAAGCAATACCTTGTTAACCAACTTAACCGCGGGGGAATCTGCCAAATCATCAACTGAATCTGCTGGCGCCTCATTGGGATCCTCATCATCATACTCAAGATTTTCCAACCCCTCATCACCTAAATCATCTAAAACAGATGAAGACTCCTTCATGGCTGTTTCTATGGCTTCAATCAGATGGTCCTGCCTAACGATAATCGGTTCAACAGTTAAATTGGTATGAAAACGGATTTCCTCTAAAGCCCTAACATTGGTAGGATCAGTAATCCCGACATATATTTTTTTACCCCTAAGAAACAAAGGTAAAATTTGATGTTTTTCAACCAACTTCTCAGAAACCAAGTCCTTAGGTACCATTGAAAAATCTAAAGCCTTGATATCGAATATAGGCACACCATATTCTTTAGAAGCTGCCACACACAAAACATCACAGTCTACCAATTTGTTATCAATCAAATAGGTAAAAAGTGGTATTTTCTGCTTGCGCGAAGTTTCATTGGCCTCGGAAGCGACTTCCTCTGTGATCACACCATCTTGAACCAGGCGACGCAATGCACCACTGACCATTGTTTTTGTAGTTGCTACATTCATATTTTTCATGACTTCAAAGAGTTTTTGCCATTTTAACTCAATACTTTACATGAAAATATCAATTGAATACAACTATTTAGAGGCCTTAATTTAAGGAATTTACAAAAGAACATAAGTGGTCAATTAATTCTCAATCTACAATTCACTGGCATTTTATCAACCCCATTACATTTGTTTGCGATGACCTTCACAAAAATCACATCACCACATCACTGAATCAAATCAACCAGAAAGCCATGACAGTAACGTCTGTTAGACACATGCCAGTGATTCCTTTCAGGTACCGCTAATTTAGAATCATTCACAATCACAACAGCCTCTTATAGCAAACTGTCGTTAAATTACACACAAATTACACTGTTTTTCAGCTAAAATACAGCGCGAATTTGAACATTATAATTAATCAGGAACATTTATATGAATTTTCATGAATACCAGGCCAAAGAATTATTTGCCAAATACAACATCCCCATTCCAAAAGGCGAAGTTGCCAGAACACCTGACGAAGCTGTCGCAGCTGCAAAATCACTGAACTGTAACTTATGGGTTGTCAAAGCCCAAGTACATGCTGGTGGCAGAGGCAAAGCGGGTGGTGTAAAGCTGGCCAAAACTCTAGAAGAAGTTAAACAATATGCCACTGACATGCTTGGCATGAAAATTCAAACTTATCAAACAGGCGGACTGGCATTGCCTGTTAATGAAGTTTTGATTACAGAAGCTGCAGAAATCGAACAAGAAATATACCTGAGCTTATTGGTTGATCGTGCAAACAAATGCTTATCATTTGTTGCCTCTGCTGAAGGTGGTGTCGAAATTGAAGAAGTGGCACGTACCAACCCTGAAAAAATCCACACCATTCAAATTGATAATATTGAAGGTTTATTTCCTTATGCGTGTCGCAAGGCTGGTTTCGCTATGGGAATGAACTCAAAACAAGTTCGTCAATTGACACATATCATGATGCAAATGCATAAAATGTTTATAGACTTGGACCTGGCATTGATAGAAGTCAATCCGCTCATAATTGATGACAAACAAAACGTCATTGCACTGGATGCAAAAATCAATTCTGATGATAACGCAGACTTTAGACACAAAGAATTTGCTGAAATGCGTGACATCACACAAGAAGATCCAGCCGAGGCTAAAGCTCACGAGCACGAATTAAACTACATAAAATTAGATGGTGATATTGCCTGTATGGTTAATGGTGCCGGTTTAGCAATGGCAACGATGGATGTCATCAAACTCAAAGGCGGCGACCCTGCAAACTTCTTGGATGTGGGTGGCGGGGCCACTGCAGAACGTGTAGCAATTGCTTTCAAAATCATCTTATCTGACCCCAATGTCAAATCTATTTTAGTAAATATTTTTGGTGGCATTGTGAGGTGCGACCTAATTGCGAACGGCATCATTTCAGCCATCAAAGAAGTTGGGGTTGAAGTGCCCATAGTGGTTCGCTTGGAAGGCACCAATGTAGATGAAGGCAAAAAAATATTGAATGAAAGCGGCTTGGCTGTAATTTCAGCTGATAATTTAGATGATGCTGCCAATAAAGCAGTGGCAGCGGTAGGAGCATAACATGAGTGTATTAGTAAACAAAGACACCCGATTATTGGTTCAAGGATTCACCGGATCACAAGGCACTTTTCACAGTGAACAAGCCATTGATTACGGCACCAATTTAGTTGGGGGTGTAACCCCTGGCAAAGGTGGCGAAAAACATTTAAACCGTCCAGTATTTAATACCGTTGCCGATGGTGTCAATGAAACTGGCGCCAACGCATCAGTTATATTTGTTCCACCACCGTTCGCAGCTGACGCTATATTGGAAGCTGTTGATGCCGGCATCAAATTAATAGTTACCATCACTGAAGGCATTCCTGTTCTAGATATGATGAGAGTCAGAACTGTTTTAGACGCCAATCCAGATGTGGTAATGATTGGACCCAATTGCCCAGGAGTCATCACGCCAGGCGAATGTAAAATTGGCATCATGCCAGCAGCAATTCACCAGCCCGGCCGCATTGGAATCGTATCTAGATCGGGCACTTTAACTTATGAAGCAGTTCACCAAACCACTTCAGTAGGTTTGGGTCAATCAACATGTATCGGCATAGGCGGAGACCCCATTCAAGGCACAAACTTCATTGATTGTTTGAAACTTTTCCAAGAAGATGACCAAACTGATGGCATCATTATGGTGGGTGAAATTGGAGGTTCTGCTGAAGAAGAAGCCGCGGCATACATCAAAGCCAATGTCACCAAACCCGTGGTTTCATACATTGCTGGTGTAACAGCTCCTGAAGGCAAACGCATGGGTCATGCTGGCGCCATTGTTGCTGGAGGCAAAGGCACTGCTCAAGCCAAATACGAAGCTTTGGAAGCTGCAGGTGTTAAAACAGTCAAATCCCCCACATTTTTGGGGCAAAGCATCAAAGAAATGCTGTAATCAGTTTTAACATTACAAACCCTAAACAAGCCAGCTTAATGACATATTAAGCTGGCTTTTTTAGTAGGAATCCAATCCATACAGACAAATTTTACAAGCTCGATTTAACGTGAAGCAAACACAACAGTATGTTATAGTATTTATGGTTAACTATATTTGGAGATTAACATGAGATTAGCACACATCATACTATCAGTGAGCTTACTATTTATTTCTCAAATCGCCCTGGCTGAACAAAAAATAAGTGTAGGCAAGCACGATTTACATTACAACACCTTTCCATCCACTTTCCTCTCAAAAGAGGTGGCCGCCACTTACCAAATTACACGATCAAAAAATCGCGGCATCTTAAGTATTTCAGTGATTGACACCAGTCAAACTCCAACCATTGCTGTAGAAGCGGATATTGAAATCATTGCCCGAAATTTACTGAATCAAAATAAAGACGTTAAGCTAACTAAAATTGTTGAATCTAACACCGCTATTTATTACCTGGGTTCTTTTTCACTCAATGATCAGGAAGATGTGAACTTTTCTATAACTGCGAAACCTAAAGGCTCGGAACAAGTATTATCCGTTGAGTTTTCTAGAGAATTTTTTACAGATTAAGCCAAACTACAAAACATGAAACTTTTACTACTGACATTATCATTAATCACGTTTAACATGAGCCAAGCAAAAAACAGTATCACCATCTACTCTGGAAACCATCAGGGCCACCTTGACCAAAATCAGTTACAAAATATCAACAGCATCCCAGGTTTTGCGGTAGTGAAACAATCCAAAGAAAGTAACTTTGAAAAAGGTTTATTTAACTTAAAGTTTGATGATGTGGCAGCATATATTGACCCAACAACTGTTAACTTTAGCATACCTGACAATCCGGAAGCGGCTGCAATTTTAGATCAAAACTTTCAATTCGATTTAGTCAGTACGGACAAATTACTACTTAAATACTTAGATCAGACAATCACAGTCAATCACAACTTAGGTAACCAAAGTATCAGCACCCAAGGCAAGCTTCTCAGCACTGAAGGCGGGTTAACCCTACAAATAAATAACGACCAAGTTACCACCATAAGGGCATGGAATACAATTGATTTTCCTGCCCTACCTGGTGGCTTATTAACCAAGCCCACTTTGGTTTGGTTGCTCAATTCACAAACCAGTAAACCACAAACCATAGCACTCACATACCAAACCAAAGGCATGACATGGTGGGCAGATTACAACGTCATCTTAAACAACAATCACAATAACTGTTCACTTGACTTGTCATCATGGGTAACCTTAGTCAACAAATCTGGAGCCAGCTATGATCAAACACAATTAAAGCTGATTGCAGGAGATGTTAACAGAACTCAATCACAGCTTGATCAACCTATGGTACGTCGTGAAAGCTACGCAAAAATTGCCGACAACACTTTCAGCGAACAATCTTTGTACGAGTACCACATGTACAAATTACCCAGAAAAATTGATTTACCAAATAATTCGACCAAACAAATACAATTAATCCAAAACACAAACAACATAAAATGCAACAACATTTTACGCTTTAATGGCAGCCAACAAGTCCATATTAATTACCACCGTCCAATAACTGACAAAAGCTATTTCTCAAGCGCTGAAAACAAAGTTGAATCATTTTTAAATTTCGAAAACAGCAAAGAAAACAACTTAGGCCTTCCACTACCTGCAGGAAGGGTCAGGGTCAATATGATAGACACCGCAGATGACAGCTTGGAATTCATCGGTGAGGACAGCATTGACCACACCGCAAAAAACAAAACCATCACTTTAAAACTCGGCCAATCTTTTGATGTTACAGGTCAACGTAAACAACGCCAATTTGAGTGGTTGAAAAACAGCATCACAGAACAATTTGAAATCACCATCGACAATCAAAAAAATGTAACACAGCAGGTTGAAATTATTGAACCCCTCTATCGTTGGTCAAATTGGCAAATTACACAACACGATGAGGAATATACCCAAATAGATTCCAGCACCATCCAATTCACCGTATCTGTACCAGCTGAATCATCACGAACCATCAAGTACACTGTTTTATATCAATGGCCGGAAACATTTAAATAATTAGAAACAATATATTATTATCATTAATCATCAGATGTGAACATACTCACATTTAAATACATATATCGATGGTATAGTTCGTTATGGATAATCAGAGCCAACTACTAATGAATGAAATAAAAAACGACAACATTGTTAATTTATCAGCTGAGCTGAAAGAAAAAATCAGCGATGGTCGTATTTTACCTGAAGTATTTAAGCTGTTCATAAAAGGCTTAAAACCAGCCATTCGAGACTATTATGATAAATTAGATGACACCTTATTCGACATGGCTGAAAAAGCTGAGAATAATGACATTCAAAATGACTATTTTACTGCCATGCGCGAGGTCAGAAAGAAAAAGGACCTCATGGTTAGAAAGTTCTCTGAAAACATTCAAAACGTATTCAAATTATTTAAAGCCACCGAATACAATTATTTTGGTAAACAAAAAAAACAAGCCAACCAATCAACTGAAGGCTTGTCTCTGGTTCATGAAAATGACTTAGACCAAGAGCTGGCTGTAAGTAACATAGTAGGAAAAGCAAATACCTATTTACATAACTACATATATGCTTTTGAAAAAAGATTCGCATTATTGGCTGGTGGCTCAGAAATTAAAAGTCATCAAATTCCAGTATCACCTGAGGTCATAGTCAATTCATTTACAGAAACCTTTGTTCATTTGAACATCAGTGTAACAGTTGAACTAATCATGCTTAAGTTATTTGAGCGCAGCTTGATTAAGAACTTGGCCACACCATACCAGGAAATCAATGACTTTTTAATTAAAGAAGGTATTTACCCTAATCTCAAATTTAAAATCAGCAGACAAGGCTCATATAACAATCAAAATTCAACACAAATTAACCAACCGACCAACCAAGAGCCTGCTGAATTAATGCAAAACATGGATCCTAACGGGCCCGCTTATCAGCAAAACCAACAACCAATGAACCAACATGGCTACCAGGTTGACAGTAATTATGAAGCAATTAACCAAGCATTCAGTCAACGGCATGCAGGTTTACCAAATAATGTACAAATGCCGGTATTTGATGTGTCCGTAGTCGAAAATGCATTGAATGTTTTACAGCTTGAAGAACTGAGAAACTTAAATGTAAGACAACAAGCCCTTAATCCAATTGATATAAAGAATGAATTACTTGAGCGCTTAAAGAGCCTAGATCAAAATGGCGAAAAGAAACAAATACCCCAACAAGAAGAAGACACCATTGACTTGGTTGGTATGTTGTTCCAATTTTTGGTTGAAGATCGCAACCTTCCCCACCGAATACAAGCACTGCTAGGAAAATTACAAATTCCCTATTTACATGTAGCACTGCAAGACAGAAAACTCTTCGCCAACAAAGAAAACAAAGCCAGAAAATTACTGGATATGATTGCAAAAGCATCAGTTGGATGGACTGAAGAGGGTGATAAAAAGGGTACGTTCATCAACAAAATTGAAGAAATCGTACAAAGTATTTTGGAAACAGAATATACCGACATCAACTTTTCACAATACATTGCTGACTTTCAAAGCTTTACTGAAAAAAATGACAAACGCTCGACCATACTAGAAAAGCGAACATCTGCTAAGGCACTTGGCCAAGAACGCATACTGAAGGCCAAAGAAACAACTGCAGCCATATTGAAATCCAAAATGAAGAACCACCTGTTACCCAAAGCGGTAACAGATATATTATTGACTCCTTGGGCAAATGTTTTGATTTTGGCTCATTTAAGACATCAAGATGAACCCAAACAAATTGAACATTTTATCAAATTTGTAGACAAGCTCATTTACGTCTCAGTTAAAACAAAAAAACAAGCTGCAACCAATGCTCAAATAAGTCATGTTATTGACTTAATGAGCAAAGGACTGCGTCTGGTGGCCTTTGATGAAATCAGCATCAAACAAAAAAGTTTAGAAATATACCAGCTGCTTCTTGAAATTAATGGCATCAAAGAGTCAGCTGAAGAAGTTGAACATGAATATATTTTGCCCCAAGAAGCATTTAAGGCAGAAGACAAAGAAGCAGAAAAACCTGAAATTGTCCATTTTATTGCCAACAAAAACATCAATAATCCAGACGTTAAAGTTGAACACTTGACTGATGAACATTATCTCAAAGCCAAAGAACTTAAAACAGGAGAATGGATTGAGTTTATATCAGCCAGCGATGAAGATAACATAAGAGCAAAACTGTCATGGATTAGCCCCATCAGTAACAAACTGCTATTCGTGAATGCACGTGGCGTAAAAGTGACAGATAAAAGTGTCGATGAATTGGCTCATGATTTACGTGAAAATTTAGCAATAGTACTACAACAAGTACCCATATTTGACAGGGCCATGCAAGCCATTGCAGCACAAATGACAGAAACCGACAAGAACAAGACTCAAAAACAACCTGAACAGACTGAAAGTAAACAGTAATTTATCTGCTATTCACCTGCATATTTAATATCAACATTCAGATTTAAGAATCACAGACTGGCCTCATATGTATTTTGCATTAAAGTGGCTACCGTCATTGGACCAATTCCACCTGGCACAGGCGTAATCCAACTGGCGTTCTTAGCGGCTTTTTCAAAATCTACGTCACCGCATAAGCCACCATCAGCCATTCGATTAATACCTATATCCACTACCACTGCACCCTGTTTAATCCATTCTGCATTGACAATATTGGGGTTTCCAACAGCAACACATAACATATCTGCCTGCGACACATGCGATTTTAAATCTCGTGTAAACCTGTGACAACATGTCACAGTAGCTCCTGCAAACAACATCTCTAACATCAGTGGTCGACCAACTATATTTGATGCGCCTACAATAACACAATGCATCCCTTTGGGATCTATTTGATAATGATTCAACAATGTCATAACACCACGTGGCGTACATGGTCTCAAACCAGGCTGCCTTAACACCAAATGACCCACATTTCTGGCATGAAAACCATCAACGTCTTTATTGGGGTCAATTCTGTTTGTAACTTCAGTTTCATCAATGTGTTCAGGCAATGGTAACTGCACTAAAATACCATGAACATCAACATCATCATTCAATTCATCAATTAATTCATACAAGGCTTTCGCAGAGGTTTGTCTGGGCAAATAATAGGCTTTGGATTGAATGCCAGTTTTTTCACAAGCTTTTACTTTGTTGTTAACATAAACTTTTGAAGCTTCGTCGTTTCCAACCAAAATAACAGCCAAACCGGGTGCTTTGAAACCTGAATCAATTCTGTTTTTAATTTTCAGCGCCAATGTGTTTTGAATTTCTTTAGAGACCAATTTGCCGTCTAGAACTTGATAATTACTCATAATTAATTTTTCGATGTGAACATGCTTGATAAGACGGGTATTTTAACACCTTAAAAGAGTGATCCAATACATTATAAGTCAACATCTTTTGGTGTAGTTGAGTACCCAGTTGGGTGATGTATTTAATGGTTTCTATAACCTGTATTGTGGCTGCCAATCCCGGTACCGGACCCAAAACCCCAGCTCTTGAGCAATTTTCGCTATCAGAATCATTCAACGCAGGAAAAAGGCAACGATAACACAGCTCCCCTTCGCTGTGACCAAAAAAGGCCACCTGTATGTCATAAGCTGAAACAGCCGCATAAACCCAAGGAACAGCATGCCTCAAACAACAATCATTAATCAAATACCGTGTTTCAATGTTATCAGAGCCATCAATGACCACATCCACAGCTGAAATCAATCGTTCTGCATTAAACTCGTCTAATCGTTCACACAAAACATTCACTTTAATATTTGAGTTTAACACAGTGAGTTTTTGATTGGCCACTTCAGCTTTATGCAAACCGATGTCATGTTCATTAAATAAAATTTGTCGGTGCAAATTATCCAATGTAACTTCATCATCGTCTATCAATGTAATTTCACCCACACCACTGCCTGCCAAATACAACAAAGCGGGAGAACCCAAACCCCCTGCTCCAACAACCAATACATGAGCATCAGCTAATTTATTTTGGCACTCATGTCCAAAGCCTGGCAGTTTGATTTGCTGTTGATATCTGACAAAGTCAGTGTTTAATGAGGGTTTTGAAACAGGTAATCCAGCACCAATCCATGCATCAAAACCACCTTCTATTGATTCAAATTTAGCACCTAACTGTTGACATAATTTTGCTGAAGTTTTGCCAGAATAACACATAACAACAAGGGTGTTATAACGTGCTTTTAGTTGTTCTTTTTGCGCAATCAGCTGATCTGAAGACATGCGTACGAAAGCAGTTGCGACGGCATGCTGCTGTTCACTTGCATTCCTGATATCAATCAATAAGCAATCATCAGACTCAAGTATGAATTGAACGTCTTCTACCTTCACTCATGACTCACTTAGATGATTAAGTTGGCTAAAAGGCTGAATCATTACCGTTTCTCCTGATTTAAGGTTTTGTTGTGATTCATTCAATATTATCAAACAGTTCGCTTCAGAAAGCGATTTAACCCTACTTGACTGTTGTGAGCCACAAACAACCACTTCTAAAGTACCGGAAGTAGACATGTTAAACCTTCCTCGCATAAATTCCCGCCTTAAATGTGTCTTTTGAATGTCTTCAAGCAACACAGCACGCCAAGTAGTTACCACCCTTTTATCTAGACGATACATGTTTAATATTGCAGGATAAACATATTGAAGCATTGTGGTAAAAGCTGAAACAGGATTACCCGGTAAACCAAAAAACAACCCGCTACCAAGAAAGCCAAACAACAAGGGAAAACCAGGTTTGATGTTAACCTTATGAAACAAGGTCTCCCCCTGCTCTGATAAAACACGAGGCAACCAATCTTTATCACCCATTGACACACCACCAACAGTGATGCAAACATCAAAATCATGAGCGATTGCTGTATCTAAACGGCCCTTCACCTCATCCAGATCATCGGTTACTGTACTTAACAACTTGACCTCACACCCCAACTGTTCAAGATAAGATTTTAATGGCAATGAGTTTGAATCGTATATTTGACCATTCTGACAATTTTGTCCAGGCTTCACCAATTCGTCACCAGTCATCATCATCACCACGCGAGGCTTTTTATAAACACTGACATCACTTAAACCAACAGATGACAACACACCTAAATCACATGCTGTTATTGCACGATTGGGTTTAAACAATAACTGTCCTTTTTTTACATCACTACCTGCTTTTCTGATATTTTGTTGTTTTTGTATTTGGCCTTCAAAACGCACATACATGCCATCTACTTGTGCATGTTCAGACATCACAACAGCATTCGTCCCAATAGGTAATGCCGCACCTGTCATCACAGGAGTGGCCATTTGTGAAACATCCACTTTATTTGGCTCCTGACCTGCATGTATCGCCTTGTTTAATGGTAATTTTTTATCATTAAGTGAATTTAAATATTCATAATTGATTGCAAACCCATCCATTCGGCTACAATCGAAACTTGGCACATTGAGACCTGCCATAATCGTTTCATTAATGACCCGGTTATTGGCTTCACTCAATGGAACAAATTCAGAATCTAATTGATGATTAATTGATGCTGACTGAACGATTTTAAGTGCTTGACTGAAGTTAACAGACTGGGGGTATTTTCTTGAATTCATAACGAAATTCAATGGGTATGTTTAATGTTATGTGCTTGTTTCCTTTTTGATGGGAACACCCTTTTGTTACTACTTGTTTTGTCTCTGTAGGGGTTTTTACCGTCTTTAAACAACATAATAATTGGCACACCCTTCAGTTTAAATGCTTTACGATATGTATTTTCCAAATAACGCTTATAAGATTCTGGTAACTTAGTCGTCCTTTTACCATGAATGACAATACGCATTGGGTGATTACCTGCCGAATGTGCAAATTTCAACTGAGTACTCAAACCTTGTACCAAAGGGGGTTGATGCGCCTTATAGGCTTCTATCAATACATTAGTCAGCTGATTGGCAGTTAATTCCTGACTTGCCTTTTCCATCAACAAATCTATCCTTTCCATCAAAACACGTAAACCAGAACCATGCAATGCAGAAATATAGAGCAGTGGCACCCACTCAAAAGCTTGCATTTTAAGGTTTATTTTTTCCTTAACATAGTTACGATGTTCATCACTTAGATGGTCCCATTTGTTAACAGCAAGAATCACTGGCTTGGCATGATGAACAGCCAACCCCAGTAAATGTAAATCCTGATCAGTTATACCCTCTTGAGCATCTATCATCACCACACATATCTGTGAAAGCCTGATTGATTCAATGGTTTTTAAAATACTAAATTTTTCAATACCTTCATCAATTTTGGATCGTTTCCTGACTCCAGCTGTATCAATCAATGTATATGGTGTGTCATCCCAAATCAAAGGCAAACTGATGCTGTCTCTCGTTGTTCCTGGCATATCAAATGCCAACACCCTGTCTTCACGCAACAAACGGTTTACCAAAGTCGACTTACCTACATTCGGCCTACCAACAATTGCAACTTTGGGACCATGGTCTTCAACCAAATCATTTGTAAATTGCTTGGCAAAATCACAAAAATATGAATTAAGTACTGATTTGAGATCCGACAAGCCTTTGCGATGTGCAGAACTGACTGAAATCATATGCTCAAGGCCCAATTGATAAAAGTCAGCCAAAGCCATCTCATTGACCAAGCCTTCTGACTTGTTAACCACCAATAAAATGGGTTTTTCAGTCTGTCTTATTCGGTTCAGAATCAGTTGATCATCTCCCACCATGCCATCTCTGGCACTGACAACAAACATAACCAGTTCAGCTTCTTCAATGGCAAGCAAAATTTGTTTGTCCATCATATCTGTCAGCTCACCCTCTTCACCCAGCATGCCTCCAGTATCAATCAAAGTTGCTTGAAAGTCTTCTAAAATCACCTCGCCATATTGGCGATCACGAGTCAACCCAGGTAAATCAGCAACCAATGCATTGCGAGTTTCTGTTAACGCATTGAATAAAGTAGACTTTCCAACATTTGGACGTCCAACCACTGCAATTACCGGCATCATAAGTTCACAACAACCTTACTTGGTAAACTTCATGGCCATAATTTGGCCATCATAGTTATAAGTATAAAATATATCGCCGACAACCAAGGGGGCATGATAGAGCATACTGCTTCCTGATTTAACACGGTTAATTAACTTTCCGGTAACACCGTCAAGCACATGCACATACCCATCAAAATCAGCAACCAATAAATCACCTAAGTAATAACTTGGTTTTGACAAGCTTCTATACATTAACTGATCTTGTGTCCAACCACGTGAACCATCCATTCGATTTAACTCATGAATAACTGACTGATTGTCAGATAAATACAAAGACCTTCTTGACACGGTAACACCAGTCACGGACCCAACATTTTGACTCCATAATACACGTCCTGACTCTGTTGCTACAGACATGGTTTTATCAGCCACACTTGAAATATATAAATCGGTGGCAACAACAGCGATGTCTCCATCAATATCAGCGATACGATCTATCTCAGTTTTGCCTTGATTATTGATTACATTTTGTTGCCAGAGTACTGCACCATCGTTGATATTTAACGCAGCAACTTTTCCGTTGTCAAAGCCAACATACACGCGCCCACCTTTGGCAACTGGGGTGCTATTTCCTCGCAGGGTTAAATTGGGAATATTGGTATCAAATACCCAGTCTCTTTCTCCATTTTGGATAGAAAACCCGTAAACACGTCCGTCTTGTGTTCTGACAATTACTTTATTACGGTCTATGACTGGAGGGCTAAGAACTTCAGAACTGACGCTGGTTTGCCATAAAACTGTTCCAGTATCAATATCGAGAGCAATGACTTGACCTTCGGGTCCACCTAATACCAATAAAGTATTGCCAACACCTGGTCCAGCACTGATTTCCAAACCAAGCTTCACTTTCCAATTAACTGCTCCAGTTTTGGCATTAAAGCTAACAACCTCACCTTCTTGACTGGCTACATAAAGATTGCCATTGTTTTCGGCAGGATTTAATTTATAACCAAACGCATGAGATGATTTTGCCAGACTGTGTTTCCATAAAACACTGACGTTTCCGGTTCTTTCAAAGTCTGTAAGTTCATTGGGTTTAGTTTCTTCATTCTTATTACCACAAGCTACCAACAGCAGCATGAGTAAATAAATAGGCAATCTTTTCATAGGATCCTCAATTATTTAACGGGTTTAACATCTGCTAATTTCATTTCAACAATTTGACGACCAGAATATCCTTCACCCTCATTCAGTGCCAATTGAAAAGCATCTTGAGCTTTCTCAGTTTCCCCTTGCGCTAAATAGACATCACCAGTAATTTCTTCAACTATGGTTTGATAAGCATTCGATTGTACCAAACTTAATTGAGTTAATGCTGCTGTATATTCAGCTTCAGAAACCAACAATCTTGCCATTCTTAATCGGGCCATTTCAGCAATTGGTTTATCTGGTTTAGCTTCAATTAACGACAGATAAAGTTGTTTAGCTTCTGCAGTTTTTCCTTGTTCCACTAATTTGCCTGCAGCCATCAACTTGGCTTTCATTGTATATATATTGGTTCCATACTTACTTTCATAATCAGCAATCATCTGTGTGGCTTCTGACATGTCATCCAAAGACAACACTTGTTCTAATTGAGAATACTCTAAAGCAGCATCCTGTCGGTGTTGAATGTTTGAATTTTGCCATTTAGCATAGCCCCATAATCCACCAATACCTAATGCAATACCTGCAATTATGGTAAACCAATTTTTATTCAGCCATTCCTTGACTAACTGTTCTTGTTCGTAATCATCATATTCTTCAAAAGCCATATACAAATCCCAATGGTTAATCCAGTTTACAAAGCAGGATATTTTACATGATGACTTGTAAAATTTCATCAAGGCATTGCGCTATCCAACTGAAGACTTCATTCTGACCTGCAGTTAAATCTTCAACTTAGTAAACCAGAGATTTAAAAAACAAAAAAAGCCGCTTAAAAAAGCGGCTTTTTGCAAAATTTGGCTCCCCGGGACGGGCTTGAACCGCCGACCTAGTGATTAACAGTCACCCGCTCTACCAACTGAGCTACCGGGGAATATTGGTAAGTCTTGCTAAGCAAGAGTGGGGCATTTTACAGTTATCAGAAAAACTGTCAAGCAATATGTTATCATTTTTTTATCTTCTTTTTTACGGCACTTAAAAAACCACGTAAAATATCCATTTCGTGTTTTTCAATTCTGAGTCTGTTAAACATCATTCTTATTTTCTCTGCTAAGGATCCTTGGTTTTCAGCATTCATAAAATTCACATCATGCATCACATCAAATAAATGTTGATAAAAACTGTGCATCTTTTCAGCATTAACAAACGGTTCCACAGCTTGTTTTTCATCAGCCGAATCAGTTACAGTATTTTCATCTTGTAGACATTTCATTCTGGTTTCATATGCAGCTACTTGAACAGCAGCAGCTAAATTCAATGATGAATAGACTGGATTTGCTGGCAATTTGACCAAATAATGACACCTGTGCATTTCTTCATTAGTCATTCCATAACGCTCTTTCCCAAATAAAAGGGCTACTTTATGAGATTTTGCAGCATTGACCATAAGTTGGGCAGCCTGATTCAGGTTAATCACTTCAATATCCATCCCTCTGTTTCTGGCACTGGTTCCAAATACCAAATGACAAGGCGCAATGGCTTGATCTAAATTTTCATGTACGTCGGCATTGAACAGAACATCATCCGCACCTGAAGCTCTGGCTGTGGCTTCAGCACTTGGATAGTCTGATGGGTTAATCAAATGCAATTGATCCAATCCCATTACTTTCATAGCGCGAGCCGCTCCTCCAATATTGCCTGCATGTGAGGTATTCAATAAAACAAACCTGATGTTTTTTAATCTATCCACAAATGTGTTAATCAGTTGAAAGATTTGGTATCATACGCGCTTCGCTCATTAACATCAACGCGCACATCAACATCATGTCTCCTGAATTGAATATTGCAAAAAAAGCAGCACTTAAAGCAGCTAACTCCATCGAACAACTCATGTTTAAAAATGAGTTACTTTCGGTCAACAAAAAATTAAACAATGGCTTCGTCGACCAAGCCATACAACTCAGCTTGAATGATATCTTTTATACACTAAAAAGAGCTTACCCTGAAGACGAAATTCAAACTGACAATCAAACACTGACTGAATACACCAATCCAGAAAGAACCTGGCTAATCAACCCATTAAATGGCGTCACTAATTTTCTGTATGGCATACCACATTGTGCCATTTCAATTACTTTATTGGAACATGAAAAAACCACTGAAGCGCTGGTCTACAATCCAATAACAGATGATGAATACACCGCAACCAAAGGCAAAGGTGCTTTTTTAAATCAACACAGATTACGAATCAGCAATCAAAACGAACCCGCTGATTCATTAGTAGGTTCAAATTACTCGGACGACAAAAACAAAGTGGCCGCACAGTCACTGGCATTCAGAACAATTGCCAAACAAGTTGCTGAAGCACGCGTTCTGGGCTGTCCGATACTGGATTTAGCCATGGTCTCATCAGGCAAACTCAATGCCTATTGGCAAAACAGCATCAGACCTTCTGAAATGTTAGCAGGTATTTTATTGGTTGAAGAAGCCGGCGGACAATGTATGGACTTTAATGCCAAAAGAGGATTCACTGAAAAACAACAAATCATCGCTGCTAATTTAAAAGTATCGGCATGGCTCTCAAGTCAATTAAGCACCATATATAAAGATTAAGAAAAACGCTGTTTATTGTTTGATAAACAGCGTCATTATTGTTTTAATCAAACCTATAAAACATGGGCTTTTTCAATTCAAACCCACAAACCTTAAGTCATCAATATCAACATCAAAATTACTTGTTACTTGCTTTAGATTTTTCATATCAATGACACCATCTAAGTTTATATACACAAACTCATCACCTGCTTCATAAACCATAATCGACACATCACTTAAATGATTTCCATTGACTTTGGCTAATATATGAACCCGCTCATCATCTTCACTCAATTTTACCATCTCTTTAACACCAGAATGAGCTAGTTTTTTAACACGGGATGTCATCCAATGATTGATTTTTTCAGCATCCACCACATCATCTAAGTGGTACACTTTAACAGTTAAATTATGTAAGCCTGAAAGCACTGGCTTTACATCAGTTTTATGATCAACAAATATGTTGGCCAAGCTCAGCATACCTTCACCTAATGTTATCTTTACATCTGCCTCGGTACCCAACAAGTTTTCAAGTTCATCAAAGTCATTTGCACATACACCTAACGACACAAGAGAAGCAATAAACATCAGCACTAATTTTTTCATTATCATTTACCTCAAACAAAGAATATCCGCCATGGATTTATAGATATAACGAGTTCTTTAGCTAAAGGTTACAACAATAATAAATGCAATAAAAAAGCCCGATAACATCGGGCTTTTCATGCTTAACTTTTGAAGCTCAAATAAATCAAGGTATATGATCCAAATTAGCACCTTCTTTTTCCACAGGTATCATGTCTTCTCGACTGATACCAAGCGCCATGGTTGCAGTTGTTGCAACAAATATTGACGAATATGTACCCACAACAATACCAACCAATAAAGCAAATGCAAAACCATGTATCAACGCGCCACCAAAATAAAATAATGCCAACAATACCAATAAAGTAGTAAATGAAGTAATCACAGTTCTTGATAACGTCTGACCAATAGAGTTATTAATCACATCTCTGGTTTCAATCTTTCTGCCTTTTCTGAAATTTTCCCTGATTCGATCAAACACCACTATAGTGTCATTGAGAGAATAACCAATTACCGCCAATAAGGCAGCTAACACAGTTAAATCAAACTCAACCTGCCACAATGAAAAAACACCTGCAGTAATGACCACATCATGAACCAAGGCAGCAATAGCTCCCAATGAAAATCGCCATTCAAAACGAATGGTAACATAAATCAAAATTCCCATAATCGCATAAAGCAATGCCAAAGAACCTTGTTCAATCAAGTCATCTCCAACTTGAGACCCAACAAAATCTGCTTTTGTTATTTTAGCTGAAGCATCAAGCTGTTTTAAAACAGTCAACATGTTATTGCTGAGTTTTGCTTCATCAACACCTTCTGATGAACTTGCATCATTTTGTGGTGGGACTGTAATCTCAACATCTTGGCTGGAGCCAAAATTCTTCACCACTGTATTTGCAAAACCTGCATTTTCTAATTGATTTCTGACATCAGTAATTGAAGCTGTTTGCTCAAAATTAACCACAACAACGGTTCCACCAGTAAAGTCTAAACCAAGGTTCAGTCCTCGAGTCACCAAAGCACCCACAGAAATAAAAATCAATGTAAGAGATAAAATCAGAGCCATTTTTCGGTGACCCATGAAATCGTATTTAATGTTACTTAATATATTCATGCTCACTCCTTAAATAGCTATTGATTTCAAACGTTTCTTACGACCATAAACCAAGTTTACGACAGCACGAGAAACAACAATTGCTGTAAACATCGATGTCATAATACCAATACTGAGTGTCACTGCAAATCCTTTGATAGGCCCTGTACCAAATGCAAACAACACCACGGCCGCAATGAGCGTAGTCACATTGGCATCAGCGATGGTTGAAAAAGCCTTGTCATACCCAGATTTAATACTCCCTTGAACCGTATTACCGTCCCTAAGTTCTTCTTTGATACGTTCGAATATCAAAACATTGGCATCTACTGCCATCCCAACAGTTAATACAATCCCTGCAATACCAGGTAGTGTTAATGTAGCACCAAATAGTGACAAACAAGCCACCATCAATACCACATTTATAGTTAATGCTATGTTTGCTATCAAGCCAAACATGCGATAGTAAATGAGCATGAACACCAACACCATTGCTAAACCAATTTGTACTGAAAGCACACCTTTATCAATATTATCCTGTCCTAACGAAGGACCAATGGTTCTTTCTTCAACAATTTGCACGGGGGCCGCCAATGCGCCTGCTCTGAGCAACATAGCCAATTCCTGAGCCCTTTTTTGTGTACCCAATCCTGTTGTTTGAAACTGATTTGAGAACACGCCATTAATGCGTGCATTGTTAATCACTTCTTCTTTGTCTTTGTACTGCATTTCACCGGCTTCATTTTTACCAATGGGAATGCGTTCCTTGAACACCACACCCATAAAATTATTGACATTATTCTTGGTGAATTCCAGCATGCGAGCGGCACCCACACTGTTTAGTTTTACAGAAACAGCAGGAGAGCCTGTTTGTTGTTCAATCGTAGCTTGAGCATCAATCAACTGATTTCCTGTTGCTATCACTCGGTCTTTTAACAACACAGGTGTACCATCAGTTTCATAATATAAACTGGTGCCAATCGGCGCACGTCCAGTTCGGGCTGCTTCCATGGTGTCAGCCTGGCTCATATGAGTCGCTCGGTATTCTAAAGTAGCCGTTGCGTCCAAAATATTTTTAGCTGCAGTGGTGTCTTGCACTCCTGGCAATTGGACCACTATTCTTTCCAGACCTTGACGTTGAATGATTGGCTCAGCCACTCCCACTTCATTAACTCGTGAACGCAGGGTGGTTAAATTTTGTTCTAATGCTGTTTCTTTAATTCCATTAAGAGACTGTTCAGTTAATATGCCTTTTAATTCATAAACACCATCACCTGTGTTTGATTTCAAGGTTAACTCAGTAAAGTCATCCTCAATTAAATCACTGGCTTTTTCCAGATTCTCTAAATTTCTGAACTCAAGATGAAGTTCATCTCCAATCCAAATGAGTTTCTTTTTGGGGATTTTTTCTTTAATTAATAATGCGGTGATATCAGCTCTGATTTGTTTCTTTTTATTTTCAGTGGCTGATTTCATATCAACCTCTAATAAAAAATGTACACCACCTCTTAAATCCAAGCCTAAGTTCATGGCAGTGCCACCTAAATTTTCTAACCATTCAGGCACATTAGGTTTTAAGTTCATCGCTGTATCAAAACCCTTCAAAGTGGGTTCTTTTGACAGTAAATCTTGTGCTTGACGTTGCGCATCCAAATCATGGAATTTAACCACAGCTGTATCACCATCAACAGCTGCATGGTTATGTACAATTTTAGCTTGATCTAATAATGATTCAATGTGCTCAACGGTTTCTTCCGTTACAGCAACGTCTTCTTTAGGTTTAATCTGTACCACTGGGCTTTGACCATAAATATTAGGTAAAGCATAGAGCCCCCCTAAGGTGACAATCACCAGAATCAGAATGTATTTCCAGACAGGATATCGATTCATTTCATTCTCTTATTTTTGTTGTTATTAAACCAGTCGCTCACACAAAATGTTAACGACTTGCTCCCTTGAATTATTTCAATGATTTGATGGTACCTTTAGGTAATACTTTAGCCACCGCACTTCTTTGAACATGAATTTCAACACCTTTTGAAATTTCAACTTTGATAAAAGATTCATCAACTGACAATACCGCACCCAAAGTACCGCCATTGGTAATTACTTCATCACCTACAGCCAAACTTGAAACCATTTCATTGTGAGCTTTCATGCGTTTTTGTTGTGGTCGAATCAACATAAAATACATGATGACAAAAAAAACACCGATAAAAATTAATGAACCCATCGGGTTGGCCGCTTCGCCACCTGATTGAGCCATGGCATCAGATATAAAAAAATTCATCTTCAATCCTGTTTTAAGTTAAATAAAAGCGCGCTATTATAGCACCACAGTTTCAACGATATAGGACTCAAATGTTAAAAAATCAAGTGAACAATTCAGTAAATGACGTTCAAATAACAACAGTTAAAGGTGGATGTCATTGTCAAGCCGTTCAATTTGAAGCTACTGTTATCGGAAAATCAGTTATTTTAGATTGTAATTGTTCAATATGTAGCATGACTGGTTTTAAACATTTGATAGTAGAACATGAAAACTTCAAATTAATTTGTGGCAAGGATTTTTTAAACAGCTACCAATTCAATACAAAGAAAGCGAATCATTTATTCTGCAGTCAATGTGGTGTAAAATCATTTTATCAGCCACGTTCTCATCCCGATTGCTGGAGTCTTAATATAAATTGTATTGATAATTTTGATCCATCATCGTGGCAACATGAGCAGTTTGATGGAAAAAACTGGGAACAGGCTAAATCAACCTTAGACTGAAAAATATCATGATATGTATCTCTACCCAAAGGCTCAGTATCAAACCATCACATAAAAATTGTTGGTCAATTTTTGATAAAATTGATGGTCAAATGATAGGCAAACTTTTTTTTAGAAAACAATGGTTTAATATTATTTTAAAACCTCAGTCTCTGAAGCTTGGTGTGGCCACAGAAGCCAGTTATGGTTTAATGAAAGCCCTAAATTCAGAAAAATACAAAGCCAAAACCAAACTACCACATGCACAAAAATTTCTACATGACATGGGTTTTACCAGTTTTGACCACAATCAATACCATGAAGTACGAATAGAAAACCTGATACGACCTGATTTATATACCAAACTAAATAAACAATTGAACATCAATACAGCTGACTTAAACACGCCAATACAACTCACTGCAACACAGTTGGTTGATTCAGACACAGATTGTTTTAACCGGCCTACCAAACTACACCCCCAAGCCCACCAAGCTTGGCAAGCATTAAAACAAGCCGCAATGAAAGACGGTGTTATTTTACAAATGGCATCAGCATTCAGGTCAATGAATTATCAAGCCCAACTGATACAAAACAAAATTAAACAAGGACAAGATTTAAGCTCGATACTGAACACCAATACCGCTCCAGGGCACAGTGAACACCACACCGGTTGTGCAATAGACATCACCACCGATGGTGTAAAGCCATTGACAGATGAGTTTGATCAAAGCAATGCATTCGAATGGCTGACAAAACATGCCATTGATTTTGGCTATCTCATGAGTTACCCAAAAGACAACCAACAAGGAATCATCTATGAGCCTTGGCACTGGTGTTATCAGCACCAATAACTTCTCACTTAATATTGATTGCTCAATACATATAAATTGATTAAACTTGCCATACAATGCGATTAACTATTTGAATTTCAAGTAGGCCAATACCAACTGCTTATTACAGAGTCATCTTATGGTTATTCGTGACAACAAACGACATTCCTCTAAAAATAGTTGGCCAATACGTCTATTTCTCTTTATGTTGAATTTTGAGTTATCCTCCATGTTTTCAATGACAATCACCCCCTGCAAAAGTAGATACTCTTATCAAATTAAAAATATGCCACTTGATAAAGATTGAAAATCTCGGAAAGGTACAAAGTGTTCAAACCAATCTTATTGGCCCAGTGAAATTTTTTAGATACAAGCTCTTAATCCATAACAACCAACAAGTGTCTGCCAACGCCAGTCAAATTTCAGGATTTAATCCACAAATAACCTGTCTAACAAGTAGCAAAACATCGCTATCAGTAATGCGTTTTAACAAAATCATCCAGAAGGTCAATAAATTGACCTGCAATGTTGTCACCTTTCAATGTATGAGATTTTTGACCTCGAATAAAAATAGGTGCAGAAGGTGTTTCACCGGTACCGGGTAATGATATACCAATGTCTGCATGTTTTGATTCACCCGGCCCATTAACAATACAGCCCATCACAGCAACATTCATGTCTTTAACACCAGGATGAGAGATTCGCCATTCAGGCATTTTAGTATCCATATGCTCAGTGACTTGTTTAGCCAAAACTTGGAAAAACTCGCTGGTCGTACGCCCACATCCAGGACAAGCCGTGACTTCTGGTTTGAATGACTGCAGCTCTAAACTTTGTAAAATTTGCTGAGCCACTTTAACCTCTTCTGTCCGAGCCTGATTGGGCTCGGGCGTTAATGATACACGAATGGTATCTCCAATTCCTTGTTGTAATAAAACACTCAGAGCTGCGGTTGAAGCCACTATTCCCTTGTTCCCCATACCAGCTTCTGTTAATCCCAGATGCAATGCATATTGACAAGATGTATACAGTGTTTCATATATTCGTATTAATGATTGTACGCTACTGACTTTACAGCTAACAATGATTTTATCAGCAGGTAAACCAAATGCTTCAGCTTGTTCTGCACTGCTTAGCACCGATTGAATCAAAGCTTTTTCAATCAATGCACTACTGGATAACGGCTGTTCCATTTTTGCATTATCGTCCATCATCTTGGCCATCAATTTTTGATCTAAGCTTCCCCAATTACCTCCAATTCTGACAGGTTTTTGTAAATCTTTAGCAACCTGAATAATCTCTTCAAATTGACTGTCTCGATTACGACCAAAACCCACATTACCTGGGTTGATGCGGTATTTAGACAACTTTTCAGCGCACTTGGGATAATCTTGTAACAAGCGATGACCATTGTAATGAAAATCTCCAATAACGGGCACATGGCATTGTGCAGCAGCCAGTCTATCTATAATTTCAGGTACCGCGGCAGCCGATTCTTCATTATTAACCGTGATACGAACGAGTTGAGAGCCCGCCTGATGTAACTGATATATTTGTTGAGCAGTACTTTTGGCATCAGCGGTATCCGTATTGGTCATTGACTGAACAACAACATCCCCGCCGCCTACTACAACACCACCTACATTAACCACAGTTCTATGGACTTTCATTCACATTATCCTGTTGCTTCAAAGCAACCACCAATCTTGAAAAATATACGGCTCCGATACGATTTCGAGGCACCATTCTGTATAAAGCACCTTCGGGAGTCATAAACCGGATAAATACAACATGAGGAATGACCCAATAAGATGAAACAGTTATTTTTTCAATCACATTGTTATAAAGTTGACACCAATCCAATGCAGTATTCAATAGCAAATCAACATGCTTTAATTTATTGATGCGTTGTTGATTTAATATGAAAGAAAAGCATGCCATCAGTAAACACCAAACAAAATGGACATTGAAAGTAATTACTGCAAACAATAGATACACCATTAAACCTAATATAAACAGCTGTATCAGCCATAAGGTATCGATGGATTGACTATTCTTTATGGTAACCGTCGGCACAAATTTGCTCTATTAGTGACTGGTAACATGCTTGTTCCTCTGAGGGCTTAGACTTCCCACTAAACCAGTACCACAGCAACATGTCTTGCTCTAACAACAAATCATGTAGTAACAGCTTATCCTCATCAGTCATTGTATGAAAAGAACAATCTAAATACCGGTTAAGTATAAAGTCAAGTTCTTTCATACCGCGGCGACAATGCCACCTGAAATACCCCTCAGTCAATGTTTCGACTGATTGATTAATCATTACAAAGCATGCCTTTGTGCTATCATTTTCTTAATTTCTGCTATGGCCTTTCCAGGATTCAAACCTTTGGGACAAGTATTGGCACAATTCATGATGGTATGACAACGATACACTTTAAATGGATCTTCCAATTCTTCAAGTCTTTCACCTGTATATTCATCTCGTGAATCAGCCAACCAGCGATATGATTGCAACAACACAGCAGGGCCCAAATAACGATCGCCATTCCACCAATAACTTGGACATGAAGTTTGACAACAAGCACACAAAATACACTCATACAAACCATCAAGTTTTTCACGATCTTCAATTGACTGTAACCGTTCTTTATCCGGCAAAGGCACTGAGTCCGTTTGCATCCATGGTTTAATCGATGCATACTGCGCATAAAAATGGCTCAAATCAGGAACCAAATCTTTAATGACTTCCATATGAGGCAATGGATAAATGGCAATCTCTTTGCCTTTAAACTGCTTAATTGACGTGGTACATGCCAATGTATTGGTGCCATTAATATTCATGGCGCAAGAACCACAAATTCCTTCTCGACATGACCGTCTGAATGTGACCGTCGTGTCCATTTCATCTTTAATCTTAATCAATGCATCAAGCACCATAGGGCCACAATTATCCAAGTCAATCTCATAGGTATCGGTTCTTGGATTTTGCCCTTCATCTGGCGACCATCGATAAATTTTAAAAGTGGTTATATTTTTTCCACCGGGTGCCTTGTGATGCTTGCCTTTACTGATTTTTGAATTCTTTGGTAAACTAAACTCTGCCATGATAAACCTCTAATAAACTCTTGGTTTTGGTGGGATGACTTCACACTCATCAGTTAATGTATTCATGTGCACTGGACGATAATCAAAACTGACTTTTCCATCATCTCCGAAATAAGACAGTGTATGTTTCATCCACTCATCATCATTTCTGTCAGGAAAATCTTCACGTGCATGTGCACCACGAGATTCTTTTCTGTTTTCTGCAGAGAACATTGTCACTTGAGCTTGCGCCATTAAATTACGCAACTCCAAAGTTTCTACCAAATCTGTATTCCATACCATTGAATGATCAGATACTCTAACATCAGGTAACTTAGCAGCAACTGTAGTGATTTTTTCACAACCTTCTTGCAGCACTTCACCTGTTCTGAAAACAGCCGCATTATTTTGCATCACTTTTTGCATTTCCAATCGTAACTCAGATGTTTTAATTTCGCCATTTGCATACCGCGCCGAGTCCAAATCAGCCAAAGACTTGTCTAAAGCACCTTTAGATAACTCGCTGTGTGACGCTCCAGGTTTAATGATTTCTGCGCAACGATTAGCCACTGCTCGGCCGAATACAATCAAATCCAGTAAAGAATTTGACCCCAGTCGATTGGCGCCATGAACAGAAACACAAGCTGCTTCGCCAATGGCAAACAAACCAGGTACAACTTGATCTGGATTATCTCCTACTTTATTGACCACTTCACCATGATAATTAGTGGGGATACCACCCATGTTATAGTGAACAGTTGGTAAAACGGGAATGGGTTGCTTTGCCACATCAACACCTGCAAAAATCTCTGCAGATTCAGCAATACCAGGTAATCGTTTATTGATAACATCCGCACCCAAGTGCTCCAAGTGCAAATGGATGTGATCATTTTCAGCACCAACCCCACGACCTTCCCTGATTTCAATGGTCATGGAACGTGAAACCACATCCCGTGAAGCCAAATCTTTCGCATTGGGAGCGTATCGTTCCATAAAACGTTCACCTTTGGCATTTGTCAAGAAGCCACCTTCTCCACGAACACCTTCAGTAATTAAGCAACCAGCACCATAAATACCTGTGGGATGAAACTGTACAAACTCCATATCTTGAAGTGGTAGACCAGCACGCAATACCATGGCGTTACCGTCCCCAGTACAAGTATGTGCAGACGTACAAGAAAAATATGCGCGTCCATAACCACCTGTTGCCAGAATCACGGAATGTCCTCTAAACAAATGCAATGAACCATCAGCAAGATTCCATGCCAATACCCCCTTACATTCACCATTTTCCATTACCAAATCAATGGCAAAATATTCAATAAAAAATGAAGCATCATGTTTTAAAGACTGTTGGTACAAGGTATGCAAAATTGCATGTCCTGTCCGATCAGCCGCTGCACAAGTGCGTTGCGCAGTTCCTTCTCCATAATTGGTCGTCATCCCGCCAAAAGGTCGTTGATAGATTTTACCTTCTTCTGTCCTTGAAAAAGGCACACCATAATGTTCCAGTTCAATGACAGAAGGTACCGCTTCTCTGCACATATACTCGATGGCATCTTGATCTCCCAACCAATCTGAACCTTTGATGGTGTCATACATGTGCCAACGCCAATCATCTTCACCCATATTACCCAGTGAGGCTGACATCCCACCTTGAGCTGCCACAGTGTGTGAGCGAGTAGGAAAAACTTTTGTAATACATGCAGTTGATATTCCCTTGGTTGCTAAACCCATGGTTGCACGCAATCCAGCGCCACCAGCACCAACCACAATGGCGTCAAATTTATGTTCTGTTATTTTATATGCTTTAGTCATTAATTTATCCCAAAAGAACCGAAGAGACGGCATATGTGTTTATCATCATGAGTAAAATCATGCTGAGTTTAATCAAATACAAAAATATCAACTGCCAAACATGACTGTCAATATAATCTTCCACCACAACCTGCAATCCCAAAGCCCCGTGATAACAAGCTGTTAATGCAAACAACAACAACAATATCGAGTTAATTGGATTTTGCATCCAGTCCAATACTGCATTCGCGGTCATGACATCCAGAAGCAAGAAACTAATCAATACAAACAATCCAGTGGGAACCAACAATACAGCGGTCATTCTTTGCATCCACCAATGGCCAAAACCATGTTTAGAGGATCCCAACCCTTTGACTTTACCTAAATCTGTTTGAAAACTCATATTCATCGCCCCATTAGAAAGATTAAAACGGTCAATAATACAGCAGCAATCATCACCACAACACCTGACCGATACACTTGTGGAATTGAAAAACCTTTACCGGCATCCCAAAACAAGTGTCTGATACCATTGCATAAATGATAATTGAAAGTAAACACCCAAAAATACATCAGTACCAAACCAATGCCTGAAGAAAAAAAGTTAATCATTTGATTGGCTGCGGCGTCGTCAGTTGCAATGTTGTACAACCAATAAGTAAACACCACCACACCCAATGACAAAGCCATTCCCGTTAACCTATGGGCAATGGACATCATGGATGTTAATTGCGGTTTATAAACCTGCAAATGTGGAGATAAGGGACGGTTTGAACTACTCATGAATACTCCGTAATTTGTCTTTAAAAATCGATACAACGACCATTTTTTTCCCAGTCACCATAACGAGTGGGGTCTAAACCATTTTTTCGACCTCCGATTTCCTTAGGTTTTGAGTTACTTTGTTTCTTATTTGACTCAGTAACATCACTGGATGTGTTGTTTTTTTGTTTCTTAATCATTTCTGTCTAGCTTAGTGTGGGCATCTTTATATTACAGTTATGATAGCTAAGTGAACATAACACCGTAATTAAGTTGTGCTCTGGTGAGAATGGAACCTCAGCTCAAAAACACAAAATCAAATAATAGAGCCAGAAAATCAACTGGCAATTACTCATTGCAAATTATATCATTTAACAACCTTCATTAAAAGAATCAAAAACATGTCACTGCATCAAACAATAGATAACTTGACCGTTTTCGAAATGGAAGGCTCAGATTGCCTGAACTTTCTTAACAACCAATCCATTAAACAACTTGATATATCAGACAAGGTCACCTACACGGCCATATGTAATGCCAAAGGAAGAATACTATTTAGCTTGTTTGTTTTAAATCATCAAAATAATTCAAAAATAGCCGTAGATTCAACTTTAAGTGACAATTTTTTTCACTATGTCAGCATGAGAAAGTTTCGCATGGATCTACGCATAAAAAAATCCACACACAAACTGTCCACAATTATTACAAATGACAAAACCACTGCCATGTCCTCACTCCAGTTTATAGACAATACCGAACACAATTCAATTGATGAAGAAGATTTTTGGCGCATGATGTTTGTAATTGAACTGCCTTGGATTACAACATTGACCACAGAAAAATTCATTCCACAACATGTTAATCTTGACTTGGCAGAAGTGATTTCATTTGACAAAGGCTGCTATCCTGGCCAAGAAATCGTCGCTCGATTACACTACATAGGTCAAATCAAGAAAAGAATGAAACTTATCAGTTACACAAGCGACCAAGCTTACCAAGCTGGAGAATCCATTTGTTTAGAAGAGGATGGCGCTATTTTTGAATTTTGCTCGCCGTCAGTAAAAAACAATGAACAGTGGCAAGCACAAGCCATAACAAGCGTTCGCCCCTAAAAAAAATTATATTTTTAAACCGAGAAGTAACACTTTCATAAGATTTGGCATTGAATATGACAACTTTTATCCCATCAGTTGCCTTTTATTTGATTTAAAAATGTTTAATATCATGCTAATATGAGTATACATTACAGTCATACATCAACAGTGGGACACCCAATGAAAAAAGCACAATTAGCGCTGTTCAGCATACTATTTTTATTAGCCAGCAAGGTTTATAGCCAAACAGTAACTTTGGCAGTAGAGGCCGTTTACCCAAAAGAGCAAGCTGCTTATGTCTATGAACCACTGAAACAATGGCTAGAAAAAAAGACCGGCGTCACAGTGAATATCCAAAGCGCTGACAATTATTATTTTTACTGGCGCTCTGCACAAAGCAACGAACCCGATTTCACACTAGATGCCTCACATGTTGCTGCATATCGCATCAATGAAAAAAATTACATTCCATTAGCCAGGGTGCAAGAAGATATTTCTTACCATTTAATATCTAATTTCGAACCTGCTGATGGACAAAGTATTTCTGAATTTTTAGTTGGAAACAAAGTGGTCACATTACCCAGCCCCAATTTAGGCTCTATTTTGTTTGACCAATGGTTCACTGATTTATTCTTACAACCACAAAAGGTGGTCACAGCTTTGTCTTGGGAGGATGTCATCGAACAGGTTTTTGCTCAGTCTGCTGATGCAGCCATAATTCCCAGTTCACTGTTTAAATTATATCCTAATTTTGTCAGTTTAAAGGAAAGCAAACCCTATCCAGGGCTCACATTACTGGCTTCTCCCAACACCAGCCCACAGTTACGTGATTCGTTTAAAAATGCCATCCTTGCCATCGGAACTGATGACGAGTCATTCGACATATTAGCAGAGTTGAATAGCGATGGGTTCACAGAGATTAACATTGATGACTATAAGGGTTTGGAAGAAATACTGACCAAAATATTGTACTGAGTTCACACTTTCTAATCATTTTTTAATTATAATTATTCCAAGTAAAGGCTGGACTTGCGCAGATGAAGAATACAGATACAATTCACATCATGACTACTGAAACAAACGATGAAAGAAGAAGATTCACTCGCATACCTCTTTTTAAAGAAGTGACCCTTTACACAGGCATGGAATGTTGGACTTCTCAAATACATGACCTGTCCTTGAAAGGTGCTCTATTGGCCCGCCCCAAAGATCGACAACTCAAAACTGGCGACCTGCTGAGGCTGAGCATCCCTATCGAAAACTCCCCTGCAATCATCATGAACATCAAAGTCGTTCACACCAATGATGAAACATTTGGAGCTGAATGGACACAAATAGACATGGACAGTTTTGCCATCCTAAAAAGAACGATTGAATTGAACATCAAACAAAAAGAAAGTCTTAGAAATGACATCAAGACTTTGGCTGAATAATTTTCACCCCTTTTCTGCAACCACATAACATACCCATGCCGCATCTGCTGTACCTGTTTTAGACTGAGTGTAAATACCATCACCCTCGCCTGTTGATTCATCAGTGCCTTCCCAATATACTTCAGCCGTCTTAAACCCAGCTGCCAACAACATTTCAGTAATTTCAGGCAAAGTCCACAGACGCCAGTAATAATCAAAAGCCCGATTCATATGCACACCTTCGTCCGTAATAAAATGTATATAACATTGCATGTGAGAATTAATCGGGTTAAAACTTGCTTGTTCCCAAATATATGTATAACCATCACATTCACGTTCTTCCTTTAATTCTTTAGCTGCTTCATAACCACCAAATGCATCAAGAAAGAAAATACCGTCAGCTTTTAACGATGCCAATACAGTTTCAAAATACTGAATCATTGACATCCTATCTAGAAAGATAAAATAACTGAAATTCATGGCCAGGATGACATCCATATGTTGAGCTGTTGTGAACTTCACATCATCCTGTAATAATGTGATTTGGCCCTGTTGTTCAGCGCTTAATTGTGAAACGTTATTTTGTTGCCCCCACTGCAACACCAAGGGATCTAAATCAACAGCAAATGCCACATTATTTTTATGTCGCTTCACCCATTCACAAGCAGTCTGTGCGGTACCACAAAAATCCTCGCGCAATTTTCGTGCCGGTTTACCTCTGAGACTTTGGTATGTACTTTCAACAAAATCAATTTCTGCTTCTACACACTGCACTGCATTTTGATAATAATAATGCTTATCCAAAATTCATCTCATTGTTGCATTCAAAGCATCAAGCACCTGAGAACCAGGACATAAATCATCTTTTTGCAAACTGTTCAGTGGTTGTTCAACAGTGTTAATAAGCCCATGTGTGTCTTCTTCAGACTCATTATGATAAATCAATCCAGTGAGTATTTTATGCTGCTCTTTAACTGACTCAATTTGATTCATGGCTTCTTTTCTGCTGCTTAAATCATAATCAGCTGTGTTTTTATGTAACAACAACTCACTGCCATCATGCAATGCCACTTTACGTGTATCACCAACGGCATAATCAATTTTAATTTCACTTTTAGTCGGTATAAAATCGATGGTATCTGTGGCTTCAAGATGATCCCTTACCCACTCATAGCCTTTTGTTGATGTGGCAGTGTTATTAAAAGTAACACAAGGCGAAATCACATCTATAAATGCAAAGCCAGGATGTTTGATCGCTGCTTTTATTAAAGGAATCAACTGATGCTTATCCCCTGAAAAACTTCTGGCGACCATACCCGCACCTAACTGCAACGCCATCTGACATAAATCAATAGAGTCAAAGACACTGGGCACACCTTTTTTACTTGCTGAACCCTTATCTGCTGTAGCAGAATCCTGACCTTTGGTTAACCCGTAACAACCATTATTCATTACGATGTATACCATATTTAAATTCCGCCTGACCACATGTGCAAACTGCCCCATTCCAATTGAAGCGGTATCACCATCGCCAGACACACCTATATAGAGCAAATCTCGGTTTGCCATATTGGCGCCCGTAGTCACTGAAGGCATCCTCCCATGTACAGAGTTGAATCCATGGGCCTTGCCAAGAAAATATGTCGGTGTTTTTGAAGAACACCCTATACCCGAAATTTTTGCAATTTTGTGGGGCTCTAAATTTAAATCAAAACAAGATTTGATGATGGCAGCACTGATTGAATCATGCCCACAACCCGCACACAAAGTTGACAATGCACCTTCGTAATTTTTAATAGAATACCCAATATCATTGGTGTGATAAAGCGGGTGTCTAAAATTAGGTCTTACAAAAGTCATACTAAGCCTCCTGTTGAATTTGGTTAATGGATTCTTGTAAATGTTGTTGAATTTGATTCACCAAGAAAGTAGCCGTAATTGGCATTCCATCAATATTAAGTATTTCTGTAATACATTTCGGGTCTACCGACAATTCATTGACCAGCAAGGTTTTCATTTGAGCATCTCTGTTTTGTTCAACTACAAATAATACGTCATGAGAATCGATAAAATCTTTAACTTCATCACCAAAAGGAAATGCTTTTATTCGCATGGCATCAATGGCTTGTGAGCTTCTCAAATGATCCAATGCTTCTTGAGTCGAATAATCACTGGTACCGTAATAAATAACACCAATCCCAGCGTCTTGACCTGAAATGTCTGCCGGTGGCACCAAGCGTTTGGCCGTATCCCATTTAACCAGTAAACGCTGCATACCTCGTGCATAAACCTCACCATCCTCAGTATATGCTGCATATTCGTCATGAGATGAACCCCGTGTGAAATAAGCACCTTTTTCAGGATGTGTCCCGGGAATGGTGCGGTAAGGAATACCGTCACCATCGACATCTAAATACCGCCCCCACCTTTCACTCATATCATTTAATTGTTGTTCATCAAGCACCTTACCTCTGTCGTACATGCGGGCATCATTCCATTCTATGGGGTCGCACTGATGAACATTCATGCCTAAATCTAAATCACTCATTAAGATAACTGGCGTTTGTAATCGCTCTGCTAAATCAAAACCTTCAACGGTCAATTCAAAACATTCTTTAGGATTAGAAGGAAACAGCAACACGTTTTTTGTATCACCATGAGAAGCATAAGCTGCAGAAATCAAATCCGACTGTTGCGTTCTTGTCGGCATCCCAGTACTTGGACCGGTCCGTTGAATGTCCATTAACATCACAGGTATTTCTGAGAAATACGCCAAACCCAAAAATTCACTCATCAATGAAACACCTGGGCCTGAAGTTGCGGTAAATGCCCTTGCCCCGTTCCAACTGGCACCAATCACTATACCAATGGCTGCCAACTCATCTTCTGCTTGCACGATGGCAAATTTGTTTTTCCCTGTATTGGCATCAACTCGGTATGCTTTACAGTATTTCTCAAACGCCTCAATCACGGAAGTTGAAGGTGTAATGGGGTACCAACCGGCCACTGTAGCACCGGCATAAACTGCACCCAAACCAGCAGCACTGTTACCTTCCATCAAAATTTGCTGCCCACATAAATCTCGACGGTGAATGTTTAATTCACAAGCTTCAAAATGGTGTTCTTGGGCATAATCAAAGCCCAGTTTTAGGGCTTTAATATTGGGTTCAATCAATTTGGGCTTTTTAATAAACATGGATTTTATGGAGTCTTCAAACACAGTAAAGTCCATATCAAATAAATAAGCCAAAGCACCAACATATATGATGTTTTTAAATATTTGTCTTTGTCGGGGATCGGTGTAGTTTTCATTACAAATATAAGTTAATGGAATACCAATCTCTACAATGTCTTTTCGGTTAAAAGTATCCGGCAACCTTCTTGATGAGTCATAAAAGAAATAACCACCTGTCAATAATTCACCGTAATCTCTGGTCATGGTTTGTCCATTATCAGCAACAACAAAGTCATAACCACCTCGCCTACCTAAATAACCCTGTTCATTGACTCTCACCTCAAACCAAGTAGGTAAACCTTGAATATTTGATGGAAAAATATTTTTCGATGATACTGGAACACCCAGCCTAAATACCGCTTTGCTGAATAAATTGTTAGCTGATGCAGAACCTGAACCATTCACATTGGCAAAGCGAATCACAAAATCATTTACCGCTGCTATTTTATTAATTTTTTCAGAACTCATGACTGCCCCGCTTTTGCTTCATGAAGTAAAAATTTTTGCATATCCCATGCACCAGTTGGGCACCTTTCAGCACATAAACCACAATGCAAACACACATTTTCATCTTTAACCATCACCCTTTTGGTTTTCAAAACACCAGAAACATACAAGTCCTGATCCTTATTCAAGGCTTTGACTTTCAGTTTGTTTCGTAGCACGTCTTCTTCATCTTCATTTTCAAGAAAATTAATACAATCAACTGGGCAAATATCTTCACAAGCATCACACTCGATACAACGGTCTGTGTTAAAAACAGTTTGTACATCACAATTCAAACAGCGCATGGCTTCTTCATATCCTTGTGACAGATCAAAACCTTTTTCAACTTCAACTTTTCTGTCTGATAAGGCTTTGGCTTTATTCACTAACCCCACCACATGGCGTTGATCATCCGATACATGCGCATCATATAACCAATCATGAAAACCCATTTTTTGACTGACTAAATTAACATCAGGAGCAGGTCTTTCTTGAGTTGATTTACCTTCACATAACTGATGTATTGAAATGGCAGCTTGGTGCCCATGTGCAACTGCCGTGATAACATTTTCTGGCCCCCAGGCTGCATCACCCCCAACAAAAACATGTGGCAGTGATGTTTGGAAAGTGGTTTTGTTGACTTCAGGCATGTCCCATTGATTAAATTCAATGCCCATATCACGTTCAATCCATGGAAATGCATTGAGTTGCCCTATGGCCATCAACACATCGTCACAAGCCATAAAAACTTCATTTCCTGTTGGCTCCAAACTGCGTTTCCCTTGTTCATCAAATACAGCTTCTACTTGTTCAAATAACATACCTGTCAATTTTCCATTTTCAGTAACAAAAGCTTTGGGGTTATGGTTCTCATAAATTGGGATGTCCTCATGTTCAGCATCCTCAATTTCCCATGGTGAAGCTTTCATGTCGGATTTCGGGCTTCTTACCACCACCCGAACATCTTGACCACCTAGACGGATTGCTGTCCGACAACAATCCATGGCGGTATTACCACCACCCAACACCAAAACCCTTTTTCCAATTGTTTTTACGTGTTCAAATGCGACACTGGCTAACCAATCAATACCAATGTGTATATTGTCATTTCCTTCTTGCCTGCCTGGCAATTGTGTTAAATCTCTGCCTCTGGGAGCTCCGGTTCCAACAAAAACAGCATCATACCCCTGACCAATTAACTCTTTAAGGCTGTTTACTTCATGGTTAAAATGAGTCACCATTCCCATATCTAAAATATAATTCACTTCTTCATCTAACACCGATTCTGGCAAACGAAATGAAGGGATTTGGCTGCGCATAAATCCACCGCCTTTATTTTGACTGTCATATATATCAATTTCATATCCCAATGGCATCAAATCCCTGGCCACAGTTAAGGACGCTGGCCCAGCTCCGATTAATGCAATTTTTTTACCGTTTTTTTGCTTGGGTATCTGAGGCAAACGATCAGTTATATCTGTTTTATTATCGGCAGCAACACGCTTTAAGCGACAGATGGCTACGGGCTCATCTTCAACACGACCGCGTCGACATGCAGGTTCACAAGGTCGATCACATGTCCTTCCAAGAACACCTGGAAAAACATTAGACTGCCAATTAATCATATAAGCGTCATTGAATTTCCCTGCTGCTATCAACCGGATGTATTCGGGGACTGGTGTATGTGCAGGACACGCATACTGACAATCCACCACTTTGTGAAAATATTCCGGATCTGAAATATCGGTAGGTTTCATGAATTAAATCTCATATCTGTGGTTAAATTATTTTTGCCTTTTTTTACTATAAACTGCTTCCCAAGTTTGTTGATTAAAACCGGATTGAATTAAAAAAAGCAACCATTTGTTTAAAAAACAATTTTGACTGTACCGTAAATTAGCTTGGTTATTTATATCAACACGCCCGCCCATTTGACGGTATTGTTTCTCAAACTCATTCGAATATACCAATTCCGCCAACTGTGCATCATGATATATTCTGATAACCAAAGCATCAGAGACAGCATCTTTAAAAATCATACACATCGAAATTTCAGTGGTGAACTTGAATTTCTCTCGTATGTTCACTTGTAGTACGGGCTTTCCAACCAAATCTGATTGCAAAACTGATTGTACTGTACTTAAATTGGGCAATAATTTTTGAATGAGTTCGTAATTGAAATCATGCAACTGCGACAAACTGATGTTATGTCTTTTGACGTATTGCCTGTGTGATAAATACTGTTCAGTTAAAATCATCTAATACAATCTTTTATTTAAATTCAATGCAATCATTATCTTACCTGATATTTCTTCAATTGAGGTATGAGTTGTATTTAAAAAGGGTATTTGATTGCGGTGATACATCACCTCTGCATCACTGACCTCTTTTTGACATTTTTTTATTTCAGCATACCTGGAATTCGGTCGACGTTCACTTCTTATTTGAGACAACCTGAATGGATCAATGGTTAACCCAAACAATTTATCCTTCACTTGAATTAAATCTTCAGGCAACCTCATGCGTTCTAAGTCTTCATCTGTAATGGGATAATTTGCTGCTTTTAAACCATAGTGCAAAGCCAAATACAAACAAGTAGGTGTTTTTCCCGATCGGGACACCCCCAAAAGTATCAAATCAGCTTTGTGCAACTTCAAATTAACACCATCATCATGAGCCAGTGCAAAGTTAGTCGCTTCAATGCGATCATTATAAGAGGTACTGTCTGACATGCCATGAGTTCGACCAACACCAGGATCACTTTTGATGTTTAAACTTTTTTCAATGCGCCTAAGTAGTCTATTAAAGGGATCAAGCTTTAAACCACCAGCAGAATGAATAATCCTCCTCAGTTTAATGTCTACCACAGTATTAATAACTAAAGGTTGAAAATCTGTTGCTGTATGACTGATGACATCGGCCGCAGCTTGAGCGCTGGCTTCATCATTAATGAAAGGCAGTCGCTTTTCCATAAACTCAATACCTTTGAACTGGGTGATTAAGCTTCTACCCACTGTCTCGGCCGTGATAGCCGTGCCATCGGAAACGTAAAAAATGGCACATTTTTTTCTGTCAGTCATGATTTGGTTTGTTTTTTATACAACACTGTTATTAAGAACCCCCTGAGTCCCACACTAAAATCCTTGAATTTCAGCTTAATTGTTTCGCCAAACTAATTCAAGTACTTAAAACCCGCACTGATAACTTTGTCGTAAACCCAAACAATTAGCCAGCAGCTTGATTACATGGTACGGTGTATCTAGAACAGACTGTTCAACACTGTATTACAACAAACAGTTCGTACTCATGCTCAAAACCCAAAGTTTCTATAAATGAACCAGGCTATTTACACCGAATTGCTCTATTTATCACTGCTTTTTCTTAATTTTATCGAGATGAATGTTTAAGCCAACCTCGCTTCAAGCTAAAATAGTGGACTTTTGCTAAGTCGAAGGAATTTCATGTCTGAATACATCATTAAACTTGACCAATTAACCTTAGAAAATTTAGACCAAGTGGGTGGCAAAAACGCCTCACTGGGAGAGATGATTACACACTTAAATGCCTTAGGTGTTAAGGTCCCGGGAGGCTTTGCCACCACTGCCAATGCCTTCAAAGAATTTTTACAAACTTCAGGTTTAAGTCAAAAAATCAGTGACCAACTGACAAACTTAGATACTGATAACATTGATAAATTACAAGCAGCCGGCCAACAAATCAGAAGCTGGATTATGGAAACCCCATTTCAGGCACCTTTGGAACAAGCAATCCGAGAGGCCTATGAGGCCATGAAAGCAGATTTGGGCACTGACGAGTTTTCAGTGGCAGTACGTTCTTCAGCCACTGCAGAAGATTTGCCAGATGCTTCGTTTGCCGGCCAACAAGAAACGTTTTTGAATGTCAATGGCGTTGAAGACATACTTCAAAAAGCCCATGAGGTATTCGCCTCATTGTATAACGACCGTGCCATTTCATATCGAGTACACCATAATTTTGATCATGACGACGTGTATTTATCAGTTGGGGTACAACAAATGGTGCGCTCTGACATTGCAGCCAGTGGTGTGATGTTCACTATGGACACTGAGTCCGGGTTCAATGATGTGGTGTTCATCACTTCATCTTATGGTTTGGGCGAAATGGTGGTTCAAGGTGCGGTTAACCCCGATGAATTTTATGTTTATAAACCAGCACTTAAAGCCGATAAACCGGCAGTTTTGCGTAGAAACTTAGGCTCCAAAGCAATTGAAATGACTTATGCTGAAGGGGGTGTACAGACTTTAAACATCGATGCCAAACGCAGCCAACAATTTTCCATCAATGACGCTGAAGTTGAACAACTGGCCAAACAAGCCATGATCATTGAACAACATTATGGCCGTCCCATGGACATTGAATGGGCCAAAGATGGTATCACAGGCCAATTGTACATCGTACAAGCTCGACCTGAAACGGTTAAATCACGTGAAGCCAAAGGGCAAAAAATAGAACGATACAGCTTACAAACCGAGGGAACAGTTATCTGTGAAGGCCGTAGTATTGGACAGAAAGTTGGACAAGGTACTGCCAAAGTCATCAAGAGCATTGCGCAAATGGATCAAATCAATGCCGGTGATGTTTTGGTTACAGACATGACTGACCCAGACTGGGAACCCATCATGAAAAAAGCCTCAGCCATTGTGACCAATCGCGGTGGCAGAACGTGTCATGCGGCCATCATCGCGCGTGAATTGGGCATACCTGCTATTGTAGGTTGTGGTGACGCAACCAGTAAAGTAAAACACCAACAAGATGTCACAGTTGCATGTTGTGAAGGCGACACTGGATTTGTTTATGATGGTTTATTGGGTTTTGATATACACACCACCGACTTAGAAAACATGCCAGAAGCACCCTTGAAGATCATGATGAATATTGGCAACCCAGACCGTGCTTTTGATTTCCAAAACCTACCCAATTTTGGCATTGGACTAGCCAGGCTTGAATTTATCATCAATCGCATGATTGGCATTCACCCTAAGGCATTGTTAAATTACGATATGCAGCCTGAGGATGTGAGAAAAATTACCGACCCAATGGTAGCTGCCTATGCCTCACCGAGAGATTACTTTGTTAAACGTCTGGCTGAAGGTATTTCTACTTTAGCCGCGGCTTTTAACCCCAAAACCGTGATTGTCAGACTTTCCGATTTTAAATCAAACGAGTATGCCAACCTCATCGGAGGCAGACAGTACGAACCACATGAAGAAAACCCCATGCTGGGTTTCCGTGGTGCTTCACGGTATTTAAATGAATCATTTGTCGATTGTTTTGAAATGGAATGCGAAGCTTTGAAATTCATTCGTGATGAAATGGGCTTAACCAACGTATGGGCCATGGTTCCGTTTGTCAGGACCTTAGCCGAGGCACAAGGGGTGATTGATTTAATGGCCAAGTTTGGATTAAAACAAGGTGAAAACGGTCTTAAAATTATCATGATGTGCGAATTACCATCCAATGCATTACTCGCTGACGAGTTCTTAGATATTTTTGATGGTTTTTCAATAGGCTCAAATGACATGACCCAGCTAACTTTAGGCTTAGACAGAGATTCTGGTGTTGTGGCTGATTTATTCGATGAACGAGATCCAGCTGTGAAAAAAATGTTATCTATGGCCATTACTGCTTGTAAACGACGCAATAAATACATTGGCATTTGTGGTCAGGGCCCATCAGACCATCCGGACTTGGCACAATGGTTATTGGATCAAGGTATTGAAAGTGTATCACTGAATCCTGATACCGTGGTTGAAACTTGGCTGAAGTTAGCCAACAGTTAATCTTGTGGTATTGGTTTGAAATTCAGCCGTCATATGGGAATGAAGTATGACGGCTTTTTTTTGGGGTTTTAATCGGCGCCAAAACAAGGCACGAGTCTTGAGCCAAATTTTAAGGAGGTATCAAATAGCGTTTATCTGCTGCCTTTTAATTAACTGGTAACCTTCTCAACATCACCACAAAATGACACAGAGGCGCAAACATGCCATAGGCGAATATATCATAACAACAGGCCAAATCTGTGTGGTTAAATCAAGCTGTGTTCAAACACCTCATCAAGCACATGAAAAGACCCAAAAACAACAATTCTATCATCTGATTCTGAACAAACATGTGCCATTGTATAGGCTTCTGGACCTGTATTAAACACTGAAAACATGGAAACATGATCAGCCAATTTGAATTTCAATGGCTTGATTTCAAGTGCTCTTTGGTTTTTTAACTGAAAGACAAACCAATGGTCTATCACTTCATCTAACAGCCCCAACCAACTGTCTAAATGTTTATCCCCAAGGACTGAAAATACCGCCCTGGTATTACCTTTTACCGGATTGTCTCGCAACCAATTAACCAATTGACTTATGGCTTGTTTATTATGTGCCACATCAACCAATACTTGTGGTTCGCTTTGAATGGTTTGTAAACGTCCTTTTATTTGCCATTGATCAATGCTGTGTTGAATCTCATTAAAATCAAAGTCGAATCCCAACTCAAACAAAGCTGTCAGCGCATTGGAAAAATTTTTAAGTTGCCAGTCCCCTTTCAAAGCAGGTCTAAGCAGTGAATTCAATTCATGGGATTGGTAACTGTATGTAAAATGAGAGTGATTGTAAGTGATGTGGTAATCATGACTAAATTGAAGCAATTTTGCACTGATTGCCTGAGCCTGTTTGAGTATGGCATCTGGCATATTCAAATCACCATAAATAACGGGTTTGCCAGTTCTCATTATACCTGCTTTTTCATATGCTATGCTTTCAATGTCATCACCCAGCCACTCTGTATGATCAATATCTACTGTAGTGATGATTGCCACATCGGCATTGACAGCATTGGTGGCATCCAATCGCCCCCCCAAACCAACCTCAAGCACAATGACATCAACAGCATGAGACTTGAAAATAATCAATGCTGCTAAAAATGCGTATTCAAAGTATGACAACTGAATGTCTTGCTTGGTTTGATCAATCACATCAAAAGCAGCTGATATTTCTTCATCAGTGGCTTCAACACCATTGAT